>Ga0209495_1000069_pt1 | contig 75422 bp, 75 predicted proteins | sample EN1Hudsemesocosm_FD_184629 | JGI IMG/M metagenome (GOLD analysis project Ga0209495, IMG submission 184629) | Methane-oxidizing microbial communities from mesocosms in the Hudson Canyon - EN1E Hudson Canyon (SPAdes) (version 2) | ecosystem: Environmental > Aquatic > Marine > Cold seeps | place...
GATAACGAAGATATTTTGCATGCGATGGCAGATGCGTTAATGAAGTACGAAACCATTGATAAATACCAGCTTGATGATTTATTAGAGCGTAGAACACCGGTGCGGGAACCGCAAGGTTGGGGTGATGATACAACCCCGCCTGAGGGTAATGTAAAAACCGATACGGGTAAAGATAGTCAGGATGTGGAGCCACCTGTTGGCGGAGGGACTGCTGAGCAGCATTCGTAAGATATTTTAAGTGGTGAAAAAAAGGGGGGAGTCTTGTGCTTGCCCCTTTTTTTGTAGCTATTGTTTAAGTACTGTTAGGGTAGTAAGCGTGTATGGTCATACGAAATAAGGACGTTTTATGGTAAGTAAGAAAAGATATTTTGGTACTGATGGTATTCGCGGTCGGGTTGGCGAGGCACCTATAACGGCAGAATTTATGCTTAAATTAGGCTGGGCTATTGGTAAAGTTTTTTCCGGGGAAGGAAAAAATATGGTTTTAGTGGGTAAAGATACTCGAATATCAGGTTATATGTTTGAGTCGGCACTTGAGGCAGGGTTAACCGCTGCAGGTGTTGATACGCGTTTAATTGGCCCGATGCCAACACCTGCGATTGCTTATTTGACGCGGACATTAAGAGCGCAGGCAGGTATTGTGATTAGTGCCTCTCATAACCCGTATTACGATAACGGGATAAAATTATTTTCGACTGAAGGGGTTAAGTTAAAAGATGATATTGAGCACAAGATAGAAGCTTTTCTTGATTACCCGATGACGACTGTTGACTCGGCACAGTTAGGAAAAGCACAGCGTATCGTTGATGCTGCAGGACGTTATATTGAGTTTTGTAAAGGCACGATATCTGCGGGGGTTGATTTTAGAGGTATGCGTATTGTTGTGGATTGTGCGCATGGGGCTACTTATCATGTGGCACCACATGTTCTCAGTGAGGTGGGTGCTGAAGTGATGACCTTAGCCGATACCCCCGATGGAATTAATATTAATGATGAGTGCGGTGCAACGGCGCCTCAAAATTTAAGTGCAAAAGTCTTAGAGTATCGTGCTGATTTTGGCATTGCCCTAGACGGCGATGGCGACCGATTAATTATGGTTGATCATACCGGTGCGATTGTAGACGGTGATGAATTATTGTTTATCATTGCGCGGTCACGGCATGAACAGAAGCAGTTGAAAGGCCCCGTGGTAGGAACGTTAATGACAAATCTTGGTATGGAGCGAGCTTTAACCGATCTCGGTATCGACTTTTTAAGGTCTAATGTGGGGGACCGTTATGTTATGGAGATGTTATCTTCGCACGGGGGAATGTTGGGCGGCGAAGGTTCTGGGCACATCATTTGTTTAGATAAAGCGACGACGGGTGATGGTGTGATTGCGGCATTGCAGGTTTTAGAAGAAATAAAGAGAACCGGTAAAACATTGTATGAATTGAAGCAAGGAATGGAGAAATATCCACAAACTTTAATTAACGTTAAGCTTTCAGGTTCAATTGATCTTAATGCGAATGTAGCCATTCAGGAAAAAAAGCAGGCAGTAGAGGCTGAATTAGGGCGGACAGGGCGAGTTTTATTACGAGAATCTGGAACTGAGCCATTAGTGCGCGTTATGGTGGAAGGAAAAGATGCGGCGGTCGTTTCTGAAAGTGCTAATGCTTTGGCTAATACCATTAAAGCGGCGTTATCTTCTTGATTTGATATATAATAACTGTTAAATTAATCCGTTTAGCTTTTGGATGGTGAAAATGCGTAAGGCACTGGTTGTTGGAAATTGGAAAATGAATGGGGTTCGTTCGGATGCAACGGATTTGGCAACGGCGATAAAGACGGGTTTTGAAGACAATGGCGCTGCTATAGCCGTTTGTGTGCCATCAGTTTATTTTAGTGAAATAGACGCGTTGTTAGCGGGCACGTCGATTTTGTTGGGCTCTCAGAATGTTGCCGAACATGATTCTGGGGCTTATACGGGCGAGATTTCGGCTAAAATGCTGAATGATTTTGATTGTCATTTCGCTATTGTCGGGCACTCGGAGAGAAGAAGTTATTATAATGACTCTAATGAGTCTGTTGCTCGTCGATATAGTCAATCTTTATCTCAAGGTATTACACCTATTTTATGTGTGGGTGAAACACTTGAAGAAAGAGAGAGTAATGAAACATTTAGTGTTATTGATCAGCAGTTGGATGCGGTTATTGATTTGGCAGGTATTGAATCTTTCGCCAAAGCCGTTATTGCTTATGAGCCAGTTTGGGCAATTGGAACGGGAAAAGTAGCTACTGATGATCAAGCGCAAGAAGTACATGCGTATATCCGCAATAAGTTGGCTCAGTTAGATGCCGGTATTGCTGAAAATATGCAAATTTTATACGGTGGTAGTGTAAAGCCAAATAATGCAACTGCATTGTTTGCAATGCCTGATATTGATGGTGGCCTTATTGGCGGTGCCTCACTTGATGGAGATGCCTTCCTATCGATTTATCAATCAACAAAATAATTTAAAGATTACATTCTTATGGATCAGATATTAATTATCGCGCATGTAGTCATCGGTTTGATGATTATTGTTCTAGTGATGTTGCAGCAAGGTAAAGGCGCTGATGCAGGTGCCGCTTTTGGTGGCGGAGGCAGCGGTGCTTCAGGCTCGTTGTTCGGTGCGAGCGGCGCAACATCCTTTTTATCAAGAACGACAGCTATTTGTGCTGTTGTCTTTTTTTCTACCAGTTTGGCATTAGCTTTTTTAAGTGGTTATGACGGCGATGTAACCGATATTATGGATGATATTACGACTTTCAGTGAAGAATCGGAAAGTTTGGATGCTGTTGCAGAACCTGATGTGGTTCTTGAGGATATGCCGGTTATCGCTGATGATGATATGCCTATAGTTCTGGATTCGGAAGCAACAAGTGTTGAGATAGATCAGAGTAGTGATGCTATAGATGATCTACCTATTGATGCTAACTAAGCTAGGTTGCACGTTTAGTTAAGTTGTTTTACTAGGCCGATGTGGTGGAATTGGTAGACACGCTATCTTGAGGGGGTAGTGGCGTAAGCTGTGCCGGTTCAAGTCCGGCCATCGGCACCATAAAAGATAAGAATTCCGGATTTTTAATGGATCCGGAATTTTTTTAATTCAATATAGGACTAAATTGGTACTGTATAAATAAGGTAACTATGCTTCGATTGAGTAAATTAACTGACTATGCCACGGTATTGTTAGCATATATGGCTAAAACAAACAGCCATTTACATACGGCTTTGGAATTATCAGAGGCGACAGGTATTCATTTGCCCACAGTCAGTAAGGTCATGAAAGTGCTGTCAAAAGCGGGGCTGGTCTATGCTATTAGAGGCTCTAAGGGAGGCTATCAATTAGCGCAGGTGCCTGAACAGATAACTGTTGCTAGCATTATTGGTGCACTAGAAGGGCCTGTTGCTATTACGGAATGTAGCGCGCAAACGCATGATTGTGAGCAAGCCAGCGCCTGTGAGATTAAAGGTAATTGGGGGGTTGTTAATCGAGCGATCGTTAATGTTTTAGAGTCTATAACATTGGCAGATATGATGGTTACACAGCAGCAGTATAGTTCAGCAGAAATTCAAGTTTCGTGGCAAGGTTTAAGCCGTTAGTGGTGGAGAAGAAAATGACGTCAAGTACAACAGAAATTGAACAATTAATTGGCAAAGAGTATGACAAAGGGTTTGTAACCAATTTAGATGCAGATACTTTTTTGCCCGGGTTAAATGAAGAGGTAATAACAGCTCTGTCGGCTAAGAAAAATGAGCCTCCTTTTATGTTGGAATGGCGCTTAAAGGCTTATCGGCATTGGTTAACGATGACGCCTCCTGAATGGGCTTTTGTTAATGTTGATCCGATTGATTATCAGCAGATAAGTTATTATTCGGCCCCTAAGCAGAAAGAAGCGTTAAAAAGTCTGGATGAAGTTGACCCAGAGTTATTAGATACCTATAAGAAATTAGGTATACCCCTAGAGGAACAAGAACGGCTTGCCGGCGTAGCCGTTGATGCCGTTTTTGATAGTGTTTCTGTCGCGACAACTTTTAAGGGGAAGTTGAAAGAAGTGGGGGTTATTTTTTGCCCGATCTCTGAAGCCATTCAAGAATATCCTGAATTGGTCAAACAGTATTTAGGCTCGGTGGTACCACAAGAAGATAATTTTTATGCGGCCCTGAATTCAGCTGTTTTTACTGATGGTTCCTTTGTTTATATTCCTAAAGGTGTTCGCTGCCCGATGGAGTTATCAACGTATTTTAGAATTAATGCCGCTAATACCGGTCAGTTCGAGCGTACCTTAATTATTGCTGACGAGAGTAGTCATGTAAGTTATCTTGAAGGTTGTACCGCACCGATGCGTGATGAAAACCAGTTGCATGCCGCTGTTGTTGAATTGGTTGCCTTGGATAATGCACAAATAAAATATTCAACAGTACAGAATTGGTATCCCGGAGATAAGAATGGAAAAGGCGGTATTTATAACTTTGTAACCAAGCGGGCAGATTGTCGAGGGGTTAATTCAAAAGTATCGTGGACGCAAGTTGAGACCGGTTCTGCAATTACGTGGAAGTACCCCAGTTGTGTCTTAACGGGCGATAATTCAGTGGGTGAGTTTTATTCAGTAGCGCTAACAAATAATTATCAACAAGCCGATACCGGCACCAAAATGATACATGTGGGTAAAAATACCCGAAGTACGATCATTTCAAAAGGTATTTCGGCCGGTAAGGCACAGAATTCATACCGAGGTTTAGTTAAGGTTCTGAAAAGTGCAGAGAATGCTCGAAATTATACGCAGTGTGACTCACTGTTGGTTGGTGATCAGTGTGGCGCACATACTTTTCCTTATGTAGAGGTTAAGCAACCTTCAGCGAATGTAGAGCATGAGGCGACGACGTCAAAGATCAGTGAAGACCAATTGTTTTTTTGTCAGCAGCGTGGGTTGTCTGCAGAAGATGCGGTATCACTGATTGTGAATGGTTTTTGTAAGGAAGTTTTTAAGGAATTGCCTATGGAGTTTGCAGTAGAAGCACAAGCACTCCTAGGCATTAGTCTTGAAGGTTCCTCAGTAGGATAACATTGATAAACACCTTCATGGCGAGAGCACTTTTAAAAAGGCTGATACGTTAAGTGACGGTAAACAAATTTAGTTAAATACGGTAAAGGTAATTGTATGCTCAGTATAAAAGATTTACAGGTTAATATTGGAGATAAGTCCATTCTTAAGGGTATAAGTCTTAATATTAACCCCGGTGAGGTTCACGCTATTATGGGGCCTAATGGTTCTGGTAAGAGTACGCTTTCGCATGTACTGGCCGGTAAAGACGGCTATACGATTACCGGTGGCTCTATTGAAATAGAAGGACAAGATTTAGCAGAAATGGCTCCTGAAATAAGGGCAAGAGAAGGGTTGTTTTTAGCCTTTCAGTATCCGGTTGAAATACCCGGTGTGAGTAATATATATTTGTTGAAGGCAGCATTGAATGCGGTTCGTCAGCATCAAGGCTTGTCTGAAGTTGATGCTTTGGATTTTCTAACGCTGGTTAAAGAGAAGATTAAATTACTAGGGATGGATGAGAAATTCTTGTACAGGTCTGTTAATCAAGGTTTTTCTGGTGGTGAGAAAAAGCGTAATGAGATCCTTCAGATGGCAATAATGGAGCCGAAGATGTGTATTCTGGATGAAACGGATTCAGGGCTTGATATTGATGCTTTACAAATTGTGGCGGCAGGTGTGAATTCATTACGCTCAGAAAACCGGTCGTTTTTAATGATTACTCATTATCAACGTTTGTTAGATTATATCGTGCCTGATGTGGTGCATGTGTTAGCCGATGGACGGATTGTTAAGACCGGAGGTCCTGAGTTGGCATTAGAATTAGAGCAAAAAGGGTATGGCTGGATTGGGCAGGAAGAATAATGGCAAGTGCTGTGAGTTCATTAGAAAAATATGTCGAAGAGTACGACGAAATTAAAGCGACTTTACCGGGACAAGAATTGGATTGGCTCGTGCAGTTGCGCCAGCAAGGCTTAGATCAGTTTTCGACACAAGGCTTCCCAACGATACGCGATGAAGATTGGCGCTATACCAATGTTACGCCATTAATAAAAAAATCCTTTCAGTCGGTGGTAGCAAAAACCAGCACAGCAGTCGTGCCTGAACAGATGCATGATTATTATGTACCTGATTGTTGGCAGGTGGTTATTGTTGATGGTCATTTTTCAAAGCTATTGTCTAAGTTAGACGGGTTGCCTGAAGAAGTGGTTGTTATGGCTTTATCGGATGCGTTAGTCAACTGTCCGGATAAAGTAAAAAGGTATTTAGGCCAGGCGGTTGAGAATGAAGATCATGGTTTTATTCATTACAATACAGCATGGTTTTCTGAGGGTTTATTTGTTTGGATTCCTCAGCAAGTAAAAATGAAGCAGCCCTTGCAACTCGTTCATGTCGTTACGCAAGAAAATGTTGCGACAGCCACGCGTAATCTTATTGTTGCAGAAGCGGGTGCCGAAGGGGTAGTCATTGAAAGCTATTTTGGCAGTCAGGATCAAGCATATTTAACGTCTTCAATTAGCGAAGTTTTTGTTGCTGAGAATGCGCATTTAACGCTATATAAATTGCAAAATGAAGCCACTAAGGCTTTGCATTGTAGTGGGATCTATAGCCAGCAGGAAAAGCATTCAAATTTTAATTATTTAGACTTTTCTTTTGGGGGTCTTATAGCGCGCAATGAATTACACGTTAATGTAGGGTTTGCTGCGGCGTGTGATTTGAATGGTTTGTTTGTAGGTCGTGGACGTCAACATATTGATAATCATACGTCGATAGAACATATACAGCCTCGCGGTTCGAGTCGTGAGTTGTTCAAAGGTATTCTGGATGGCCGTGCTCGAGGGGTTTTTCAAGGTTGTGTTAAAGTCTTTGAGGATGCGCAAAAAATTGATTCAGAAATGCATAATCATAATTTGTTGTTATCGGACAATGCTGAGATTGATACGAAGCCACAGTTAATAATCTATGCAGATGATGTGAAGTGTGCACACGGTGTAACCGTGGGTCAGTTAGACGACGCCTCTATTTTTTACTTACAGTCGCGTGCTGTTTCTGAGGAAGATGCTAAAGATATGCTGACTTTTGCTTTTGCGAATGAAATGGTTGAGAAGATTAAAGTCAGTGGCTTTAAAAGCTATATTTTAGCATTGTTATTACAAAGATTTCCGCAAGGCATTATTGAGCAGGAGTGGTTATGAGTGCAGTGGATGTCGCGCGTATTCGTAATGATTTTCCGATTCTTACGCAGAAAATTAGAGAGAAGCCCTTAATATATTTAGATAATGCAGCCAGTAGTCAAAAGCCCGTTTCGGTTATTGATGCAATTAGTAATAACTACCGCCTTGATTATGCCAATATACACCGTGGTGTACATACGCTTAGTCAGCGCTCAACAGATGGTTTTGAGGGTGCGCGAGAGAAAGTAAGAGCTTTTTTAAATGCTGAGAGTGTCAAAGAAATTATCTTTGTGCGTGGAGCAACGGAAGGTATAAACCTTATCGCTCAAAGTTATGGCCGTTCTACTCTGGGTCAAGACGACGAGATTATTATTACCACGATGGAGCATCACGCTAATATTGTGCCGTGGCAAATGTTGTGTGAGCAAACGGGGGCGCGTCTAAGGGTGGTGCCGATGACGGAGCGAGGGGAATTAATTTTAGATGATTATGAATCGCTCTTTAATTCCAGAACCCGATTAGTCTCAGTGGCGCATATGTCGAATGCGTTAGGCACCATTAATCCCATCGCCAAGATGATTAAAACGGCCCATAGTCATAATGTACCGGTTGTTTTAGACGGTGCTCAAGCAGCACCACATATGGTTACTGATGTTCGTGCATTGGATTGCGATTTTTATGTTTTTTCAGGGCATAAACTGTACGGACCAGCGGGTATTGGCGTGTTGTATGGGAAGCAGGCGCTATTAGAGTCTATGCCTCCTTATCAGGGCGGTGGCGATATGATACGGAAAGTTTCTTTTCAGGAAACTGAGTATAATGATTTGCCCTATAAATTTGAGGCAGGAACGCCGGCTATTGCCGATGTCATTGGCTTGGGTGCAGCGATTGATTATGTCACCGGTATCGGGCTGGATAATATTGCAGCTTATGAGGATGACTTATTACGTTATGCCACGGAACAGGTCAATCATATCTCAGGGTTAAGGATAATTGGTGAGGCCGCTCAAAAGGGGGCTATTTTGTCCTTTGTTCTAGAAGGCGTTCATCCCCACGATATTGGTACCTTGTTGGATTCTGTTGGGATTGCTATTCGGGCCGGGCATCATTGTGCTATGCCGGTTATGGACTTTTATCAGGTCCCTGCGACAGCACGGGCTTCTTTTGCAATGTATAATACCGAGCAAGAAATAGATACACTGGTCAGCGCATTGAAAGAGTTGATTAAAGTATTTCGATAACGGTCATTTTATCGCTGTCTCGGTTTTTTTTTAAGTGTGTTAGTTCTTTTAGTAGGTTGCTTTATGTTTGAAGATTTAAGAGATCTTTATCAGGAGGTCATTTTTGACCATAACCGGAATCCCAGAAATTTCAGGGTTATCGAAAATGCTTCGCGTGCTGTTGAAGGTTTTAATCCTTTGTGTGGTGATCGGTTAACACTTTATTTGAATATAGTTTCGGGTGTCATCGAAGATGCTAGTTTTCAAGGTTCAGGTTGTGCTATCTCGACAGCATCTGTTTCTTTAATGACTGAGATTATTAAGGGTAAGACGGAAAGTGAAGCTGAAGCGTTGTTTAGTCAGTTTCATACGATGACAACCAGTGAGGGTGAAGTTGATCTGGAGGCGGTCGGTAAGTTGGCCGTTTTGGCGGGGGTAAAAGATTATCCCGCGCGCGTAAAGTGCGCTACTTTAGCTTGGCATACCTTAGATACCGCATTAAAGAATGAAGGGCAAACGTCAATATCGACGGAATAACGGGGTGAAAGTATCATGAGTGAGTGGATCAATGTGATTGCGGACCACGCTTTATCCGATAACGAACATATTGTTGTTGACGTTGATGGCACGGATGTTGTGGTTTTTAAGTTAGCAGATCACTGGTATGCATTAGAAGATGTTTGTACCCATGATGGGGGTGATATTGCCAGTGGCCAGATTGAGGGTGATGAAATAATATGCCCGCGGCATGGCGCGCGTTTTTGTATTAAAACCGGAAAGGTTAAATCAGCGCCAGCTTATGAAGATATTGAATGTTTTCCGCTTCGTATTGAAGGTGGGATGGTGCAGATTCGTGATTCGCGTTGGGACTAAGGCATTCACAAGATTTTAAAATAGTAGAGACGGCGGTTAAGTAGATAGTTATGTTGGAAGTTAATCCGATTGTTAATAAAATAAATGATTTAAAAAGCCGGTGCCTAACGCTTAGGGGGTATCTTTGACTATGAAACAAAAAGTGAGCGTTTAGTTGAGGTTTTAAGAGAGTTAGAAGACCCTGCCATTTGGAATAATCCGGAACAGGCTCAGGCGCTGGGAAAAGAGCGAGTTTCATTAGAAACGGTGGTCGACACCCTTGACGGTATGGATTCAGGTCTTAACGATGCCGAAGAGCTATTAGCCTTAGCTGTTGAGGAACAAGATGCTGATACCCTGTCGGATGTGTCTAGTGATGTGGATGGGTTTGAAGAAAAAGTAGTTGGGTTGGAGTTTCGGCGCATGTTCTCCGGAAAAATGGATGCTAATAATGCATTTCTAGATATTCAGTCTGGTTCAGGCGGGACCGAGGCGCAAGATTGGGCAGAAATTTTGCTACGAATGTTTTTGCGCTGGGGTGAGCGTAAAGGCTTTAAAACTGAACTCATGGAAGTTTCAGCAGGTGACGTTGCGGGAATTAAAAGTGCGACAGTGAAATTTGAAGGGGACTATGCCTTTGGTTGGTTGCGAACTGAAATAGGGGTTCATCGGTTGGTTCGAAAGTCACCTTTTGATTCTGGGAATCGTCGGCATACCTCCTTTGCGGCGGTATTTGTGTCACCGGAAATAGATGACGATATTGATGTTGAAGTGAATCCCGGCGATATCCGTGTTGATGTCTACAGAGCAAGTGGCGCAGGGGGTCAGCATGTTAACAAAACGGAGTCTGCAGTTAGGATTACGCATCACCCTAGCGGTATTGTCGTTCAGTGTCAGAATGGTCGGTCACAGCATACCAACAAGGATACCGCAATGAAGCAATTGAAAGCTAAGTTGTATGAAATGGAAATGTTAAAACGCAGTGAAGAGCAACAAGCATTGGAATTAACCAAATCAGATATTGGCTGGGGCAGTCAAATACGATCCTATGTTTTAGACCAATCGCGTATTAAGGATTTACGAACCAATGTGGAAACCGGTAATACGCAGGCCGTGTTAGATGGTGATTTGGATCAGTTTATTGTGGCTAGTTTAAAGACCGGTGTTTAAGTAAAAAATAAAGGGTATAGGCCGTGAAAAATTGAGGCCTATGAATGGAATTATAATAGATCGATGTGAGTTTTATTTGTTCGATTGCAAACCAACAGTTAGTTAAAGAATATGTCAGACATACAGATAGAAGAGCAAGAACAGGTCGCGCAAAGGCGTGCAAAATTACAAGCATTGCGTGAAAGAGGCAATGCTTTTCCGACCAGTTTTCGTCGCACAGTGATTGCTGCTGAATTATATAGCGCCTATGAAGGATCGAGTAAAGAGGCGTTAGACGATAGTCCGGTCCGGGTTAAAGTGGCGGGTAGAATCATGACGCGGCGAATTATGGGTAAGGCTAGTTTTTGTCATATTCAGGATATGTCCGATAAGCTACAGCTTTATGTTGCCCGCGATAATCTTGATGAAGGGTTTTATAATGAACAATTCAAGAGTTGGGATATTGGTGACATCATAGGCGCAGAAGGTGTGTTGTTCAGAACTAAAACTGGGGAACTCAGTGTGCGAGTAGACAGTATTCAATTGCTGACTAAAGCATTACGGCCATTACCTGAGAAATTTCACGGGATTGCTGACCAAGAAATCAAGTATCGCCAACGTTACTTAGATTTGATTATGAGTGAGGATTCTCGTAAAACGTTTAGTATTCGCTCTCAGGTTGTCAGTTATATCAGGCAATTCCTGATTGAAAGGCAATTTATGGAAGTTGAGACACCGATGATGCAATCGATACCGGGGGGTGCAACAGCGCGGCCTTTTATCACACACCATAACGCGCTCGATATGGAGTTGTTTTTACGTGTTGCACCAGAGTTGTATCTTAAGCGTCTCGTGGTTGGCGGCTTTGAACGCGTGTTTGAAATTAACCGTAATTTTCGGAATGAAGGGCTGTCATCGCGTCATAATCCAGAGTTTACGATGCTCGAGTTTTATCAGGCTTATGCTGAATATCAAGACCTGATGGATTTAACCGAAGAGATGCTTCGTGGCTTAGCCGAAATGGTGACGGGTCAGACCGTAATTACTTATCAAGGGGAGGACTATGACTTTGGTAAACCTTTTGATCGGATGACTGTGGTTGAATCGATATTGCATTTTAATCCGGCATTAACGAACGAGGAATTAAATCATCGATCAGGTGCAAGTAAGATTGCAGAAACATTAGGTATTCCAGTCAAAGAAAGTTACGGTCTTGGAAAAATACAAATTGAGATTTTTGAGAAAACAGTTGAGCATAAACTCATGAACCCCACGTTCATTACCGCTTATCCTGTTGAGGTGTCGCCTTTGGCGCGTCGAAATGATGATAATCCAGAAGTTACAGACCGCTTTGAATTTTTTGTGGGCGGGCGTGAAATTGCCAATGGTTTTACTGAGCTGAATGATGCCGAAGACCAAGCAGAGCGCTTCCAAAAGCAAGTCGAAGAAAAAGAAGCGGGAGATGATGAGGCGATGCATTTTGATGCGGACTATATTACAGCGTTAGAACATGGGTTGCCGCCGACAGCGGGGCAAGGGATTGGTATTGATCGGTTAGTGATGTTGTTTGCTGATGTGCCTTCTATCCGTGATGTTTTATTGTTTCCGCTGATGCGCGCTAAAAGCTAAAATGGATGCGCAAGGATTACCGCAATTTTTTATTTTAGTAGCTTTTATTACGGCGAATATACCTTGGTTAAGTGATCGGTTTTTAGTTGTTTTTAGTGTCAGAAATAAGAACGCCTGGGTGCGATGGCTTGAGTGGTTGTTGCTTTATGGCCTAGTGGGTTTATTATCAATCGGGTTAGAGAAAAAGTTGACCGGTGTTTGGTACGATCAGGGCTGGGAATTTTATGTCACTAACCTGTGTTTGTTTGTCGTCTTTGCATTACCGGGTTTTATTTTTCACTATGATCTTAAAAAACATATTTGGCGTAAAAAATAGTCATTAATTCTGGACGGTTTTCATGGGTTGTGAAAATGCATTAGAAATGATCTTTACGCCGTCGAGTCTCGGTAAAGATGTCCACGCTATTGTTTTTATCCATGCCTAGGGATTGAATTAATTCAGAGCAATGAGACCGCAGGAAAGGGTTGGTTTCTTTTTCCTGTAGTAGCGTACTGGGTATGGTGGCCATATTCTTTTGTCGCAGTTGTTCAACTTCAGAAATTCGGTGGCGTAATTGGGGGTTGTTAGGTTCAAGCGTGAGTGCAAATTGGCCGTTACTCTGGGTATATTCGTGTGCGCAAAATAACTGAGTGCGCGAAGGTAATGCAGCCAATTTATTTAATGAGTGGAACATTTGTTTAGCCGTCCCTTCAAATAAACGACCGCAGCCCATTGAGAACAATGTGTCGCCGCAAAATAATAGATTTTCTTCTGAAAAATAAAAAACAATATGCCCTAAGGTGTGTCCAGGCGTGTCAATCACTGAGACCTTATGGTGTCCGAGGTGTACGGTATCTCCTTCGGATACGGTGCGGTCTATGCCGGGGATTCGGTTTTTATCATAGTGCGAGCCGATTATTTGGCAGTGAGTTTGTTGTTTTAAGGCTAGATTGGCACCGATATGGTCGCTGTGATGATGGGTATTCAGTATGTAGGTTAACGACCAGTTCATTTCTTTAAGTGTGTTTTGTACCGGTTCAGCTAGGGCAGGGTCTATAGCCGCTGTTTCACCCGAGACGGGGTCATGGATTAAATAGATGTAGTTGTCTTTGAGTACGGGGATTTGTTTAACGGTTAGCATGAGTTATGGAATAGATTCGTATTTAGAGTGGGTGCGAGGTCAGTCTGGCTTAGGCGTCATTTTGTGGGGTTATTTTTGTTGCATGTAATTGAGGATGTAGTTAGCCGTAAAGGCGACCAGAAGTAACAATATGCCAATGGCCATGGCCAGTTCAAAATTACCTTTATTGGTTTCTAATGCAATGGCCGTTGTCATCGTTCGGGTACTTCCTTGGATATTTCCACCCAGCATCATGGCAGCGCCCACTTCGGCAATGGCGCGGCCAAAACCCGTTATGATTGCAGCAAGTATAGGGTATTTTAATTCCAGCAGAATCAGTTGTATTTGTTGGCGAGTATTGGCGCCGAGAGATTTAAGTGTGGGGAGCAGTAATGGGTCGGCGCTATGAACGGCAACCATCGTGAGGTTCATAACAATAGGGAATATTAAGACAGCTTCACCGAGTATGACGGCTGTTTCACTATAAAGAAGGCCGAAGCTACCCAGTGGACCTTGACGACTTAATAGGCCATATAATATAAGCCCTATCATCACTGTCGGCATAGCCATTAGGGTGCTGAGTAGCTGTGTTAAGAGTCTTTTCCCAAGGAATGTTTTGATGCCGGCCAAACAGCCTAAGATAACAGCCGTTGAGGCGGCTAGAAGACAAGCCGTGACAGATATTTTAATGGATGTCCAAGCAATGAGATAAACCGCAGGGTCAAAATGGCTAATTAGGTTCAGCGCAGCAAGAACAGCATTTAAGAAGAAGTCCATAAAAAGGGTTTACTCGTTGGCGGTTGGCGGTGTCCAGTGCCCTGATTTACCGCCAGATTTTTGCGTTAACCGGACCGATTGTATGACCATGCCTCGGTCGACTGCTTTACACATATCGTAAATAGTGAGCAGTGCAATTTGTGTGGCTGTGAAGGCTTCGATCTCAACGCCTGTTTTACCTTGTGTTTTAACTGTGCTGGTACAGGTAACACGACTACCGGTGGTTTCAATTTCAAAATGAATGTCGACATGGGTAATCGGTAATGGGTGGCATAAGGGAATGAGATCGGCTGTTTTTTTGCTAGCCATAATTCCGGCAATACGAGCAATACTCAGCACATCTCCTTTTTTATGGGTACCGTTAATGATCAGTGCGAGAGTGTCAGGTTGCATTTCAATGTGACCACAGCAAATGGCTATGCGCTCAGTGACTGCTTTTTGACCGACATCAACCATATGTGCGTCACCGGTTTGATTAAAATGGGTTAAATGGGTCATGATGGCCTCGTGTGTCAGATATACTAATCATTATCTATTATTTTTCAGTTTAAATGGGTGGTCATGTCGATTAAGGTGCGTTATTTCGCCAGTTTAAAGGAATCGTTGGGCAGTGACGGGATTGAGTTATTCGTTACGGAGCCGTTGACGGTAGAGCAAATTTGGTCTCAGGCGACCGGTCAGGTTGGCTTGCCGGATAATATCTTAGTGGCGGTGAATATGGTTTATGTTGATCAAACGGCCGAAATAACAGATGGCGATGAGGTTGCTTTTTTCCCCCCGGTTACTGGAGGTTGAGGTAATGATTAAGTTGTTAGCAGAAGCATTTGACCCTTTTGAGGAGGTTAAACGGTTTCAGGAGCAGTCGGCGGGCTCGGCTTGTGCTGTTGGGGCAACCTCGATTTTTATAGGTACGATGCGTGACTTTAACGAAGGTGACCCGGTTGTTAGTATGTTTTTGGAATATTACCCGGGGATGACGGAAAAACAATTAAAAGATATTGTGGCAGAGGCTATAGGGCAGTGGGCTGTGCTGAATGTGTTAGTTGTCCATCGGGTTGGTAATATTTCCCCGGGGGATCCGATCGTCGTTGTAGCGGTAGAGACGTCTCATCGTGGCGATGCTTTTGATGCTTGTCGTTTTATTATGGAGGCGTTGAAGTCAAAAGCACCGTTTTGGAAGAAAGAGCAATTAAAGTCTCAGGAATCACGCTGGGTAGGTAATAATTCGAAAGGCTATGCGCCGGAGTGAGTTATTTTTTTACCGTTGGTTAGTGCGATGAGGTAACTTTTAAAGACCCGTTTTTTATGCTCTGGCACAAACCCACACTTCAATATGTTCTACCCCAAGGGTTGTTAACAGTCTGGCCAATTCGTTGACAGTGTGGCCGGTTGTCATGACATCATCAATGATTGCAACATGTGATGCCGTGATTTTTTGCGTACAGATGAAGGCGTCTTTTATATTGTTGTGGCGTAAGTTTGCCTTTAGATGGCTTTGATAGTCGGTTTGTCGTTGGCGCTGAAAACTATGATTATCAACAGTTATATTCCGGTGATGACCAATAATTTTGGCTATTTCATAAGCTTGATTAAACCCTCGTTCACGGTAGCGTGACCGATGGAGTGGAACGGGGATAAGTAATTGCGGCAAGGTATTTTCAGTTTTTATTTCATCGCTAAGCAGTTCTCCTAATAAGCGGGCAAAATGATACTGATTGTGGTATTTAAATGCTTGAATAGCGTAACGCATGGTTCTTTGGTAGAGGAAAGGTGCGAGAGTGCTCTTAAAATAAGGCGGTGCGTTCAGGCAATGTCCGCAGAGTGTAGCGTTGTGTATCTGATCAATAGGTTTAGCGCACAGGATGCAACAAGAATTATTCCGCGGTAACGCTTGTTGGCAAGCGGAACAGAGGTCTTTGGTACTCAAGCTCGCTTCATTGCAGAAAAGGCAGGTGGGCGGCAAGCAATAATTCTGTATAATATTGAGCCAGTTGTTGACCATTGTTTTTATTTAGGTTGACTGATGTGGGGTGCTATAAGTTAAGTATGGTTGTTTGTTGTTATTTTGGGAGAAAAAAATGTCTGTAGATTGGGTTAGCGCGACAGCAGGGTCTGTCGAGATTGAATTACGCCACGATTGGCAGTTAGCCGAGGTTCAAGCGCTTTTTAATAAGCCTTTTAATGATTTGTTGTTTCAGGCTCAAATGATTCATCGGCAGCATTTTGATCCTAATGAGATCCAAGTCAGTAGCCTATTGAGTATAAAAACCGGTTCGTGTTCTGAGGATTGCGGCTATTGTCCTCAGAGTGTGCGTTATCAAACTGAAGTGGAATCCGAGTCGTTAATGCCCATTGATCAGGTGCTGGCTTCAGCGCAAAAAGCGAAGGATCAGGGTGCCAGTCGTTTTTGTATGGGTGCTGCTTGGCGTCGTCCTAAGGATAAGGATGTTGATCGAGTTGTTGAAATGGTTCAGGGCGTTAAAGCGTTAGGTATGGAAACGTGTGTGACGTTGGGGATGCTAACCGATAAGCAGACGGCAACGCTTAAGGCGGGTGGATTAGATTATTACAATCATAATTTAGATACTTCTGAGGAATATTATTCCGAAGTGATTACCACGCGAACTTATCAAGATCGGTTAGATACGCTACAGCGTGTTCGTGAGGCGGGTTTAAATGTTTGTTGTGGCGGTATCGTGGGAATGGGCGAGTCGGATGCTGATCGTGCGAAACTACTGATAGAGCTTGCTAATTTACCGCAACACCCAGAAAGTGTACCCATTAATATGCTAGTGCAAGTGGAAGGAACACCGATGATGGGATCAGAATTGCTAGACCCGTTGATTTTTGTTCGCACCATTGCAGTGGCAAGAATTCTTATGCCCAAGTCTCGTGTTCGTCTGTCGGCAGGGCGTACGGAAATGACCGATGAAATGCAGGCTTTGTGCTTCTTGTCTGGGGCTAATTCAATTTTTTATGGCGAAAAGTTATTAACGACAGATAATCCGGTTACGGAAAGTGATCAACAGTTATTTCAACGCTTAGGGGTTCGAACAGGAGCGATTCAGCATTAATGGACTATGACAGCATTTGATTTAGGCCGTGAGCTTGATGTGTGTCGTAAAGCAGGATTATATCGGCATCGACGCGTCATCGATTCTGCGCAAGGGATTGTATTGACCGTTGATGGGCAACGGGTTATTAATTTTTGCAGTAATGATTATTTGGGGTTAGCAAATGATAGTGCGGTTGTTGCTGCCCTTAACGCAGGCGCGAGTCAGTACGGTGTGGGTAGTGGTTCAGCGCACTTAGTCTGTGGTCATAGCCGTGTTCACCATCAGTTAGAGGATGCTTTAGCGGACTTTACCGGTCGTGATCGCGCGGTTTTGTTTTCTACGGGTTACATGGCAAATATAGGCTGCATCAGTGCTTTGGTGGGTGCAGGTGATATGATTTTTGAGGATCGTTTAAATCATGCTTCCTTGCTGGATGGGGCGCGTTTGTCAGGGGCGCGATTTAAGCGTTATCGACACGGTGATATTGAGCAATTACGGTGTTTTTTGGCCGCGAGTTCAGGGGCAAGGAAACTGGTAGTTACCGATGGTGTTTTTAGTATGGATGGTGATCTGGCGCCATTGCCAGAGTTGATTCAGGTGGCTCAAGCGTCTGAAGCTTGGTTGATGGTGGATGATGCGCATGGGCTTGGTGTTTTAGGCGCTCAAGGACAGGGCGTTGTCGAGCATTATCAATTATCGCAGGAAGACGTGCCGGTATTGATCGGAACGTTAGGGAAAAGTTTTGGGACTGCGGGTGCCTTTGTGGCAGGATCAGAGGCTTTGGTTGAAACGATCATTCAAAAAGCACGAAGTTATATTTATACAACAGCTTTGCCGCCTGCTTTAGCAGCAGCGACTTTAGCGAGTCTTCAGTTAGTAGTCAACGATGATTGGCGGCGTGAAAAGCTCCGAGAACGTGTTCAGCAATTTCGCAGTGGAGCTCGACAATTAGGGTTGCCCGTGACAGATTCTGAAACCGCTATACAGCCAATTTTAGTAGGGGACAGTCATCAAGCAATGCGCTTAAGTGATGCTTTGTTAACAGAAGCTATTTGGGTCAGCGCTATTCGTCCCCCGACAGTTCCTTTGGGAAGTGCGCGATTGCGCGTTACTCTTTCTGCACTGCATGAGGCTCATCATGTTGATCGGTTGCTGTGTGTTTTAGATAAAGCGTGGGGCCAGTTGTCTTGAGTCAGTTGTATGTGGAAAGTTATGGCGCAGGTCCTCCCGTGGTTTTGGTTCATGGCTGGGGAATGCATGGGGGCGTGTGGCGTCAGTTTGCACAACAGTTAAGTGTTAATTATAAAGTTTTTTGTGTTGATTTACCTGGGCATGGCAGCAGTGAGCCGATAGCGCCATTTACATTATCAACAGTTGCGCAGCAATTAGCGCAGCAGATATCGGATGAGCCTGCTTGTTGGGTAGGTTGGTCTTTGGGGGCGAATGTGGTCTTAGCCTTGGCCGCGGAATTTCCAGCACAAGTTTCTTCTTTGGTTTTGATTGCCGGTAATCCTTGTTTTATGCAATCGATGGCGTGGCCGGGGATGGCGGCACTGGATTTAGAGCATTTTATTGATAATGCGGAGCTCGATATAAAACGAACGATAGCTCGTTTTATGGCACTTCAGGTGCGTGGCAGCCCAGGTTTTCGTTCGGTATTGTCTGGTTTAAAGAGAGAACTTCAAGTGCGGCCACATTCAGATCAACGTACGTTGATGGCAGGGTTAGAGATACTAAAAACTGTTGATCAGCGTGCCGTTTTTGCGCAGTTGTCGATGCCGCATTTGCTGCTGCTGGGTGATCAAGACCCGATCGTGCCCATTGCGTTGGCACAAGCGATCGATGATGAGGCGCTGGAGATCAATTATTCGGTCATGGGCGGGGCGGGGCACTTGCCTTTTTTGACCCATGAAGATCAGATGGTTGTGCAAATTAAAAAATTCTTAAAAAAAGTCAGTTGAGTATGGGTGTAGAAAAGGGTCTAAAACTGGATAAGCGTGCGATGCAGGTCTCTTTTGGTAAGGCTGCGCATCAGTACAACCAGTATGCACGTTTACAGCGTCAGGTAGGTGATGCGTTATTTAATCAGTTTTCAGAAAAATTTACCGGTCCGGGTAATATTCTGGATATAGGCTGTGGGACCGGGTATTTTACCGAAAAAATTTTACCCCTAGCCTCAACAGTTTGGGCGATGGATGTGGCAATGCCAATGGTGACAACGGCAAGGCAATCACTAGGAATGAGAAATGGGGTCTGTTATTTTGCGGGCGATGCTGAATTTTTGCCCTTGCGATTCGATACGTTAGATGCAATTGTTTCAAATTTAGCGCTGCAGTGGTGTCAGAATTTAGACAGTGTTTTAGCTCAGGCTTATCGTGTTTTAAACACAGAGGGTCAGCTTTGTTTTTCTACGTTTGGGGACGCTTCGTTGTCAGAATTGCGAGCAGCGTGGGCGAGTGTGGATGATTATACCCATGTCAATTTGTTTATGAGTAAAGAAAAGATCCGGGAATTAATGCGAGTGGCGGGATTTGCTGATGTTGAGGTGATTAGCACAGTCTATCAGCCGAAATATCCAGATGTTATGGCGTTAATGCGTGAGTTGAAGGGAGTCGGCGCGCATAATGTCAATCAAGGTCGGCAGAAGGGCTTGACCGGTAAGCAGCGATTACAGTCGGTTATAGCCGCCTATGGGGCGTTAGATTCACAATCTGAGCATATTTTTGCAACGTTTGAAGTGATTACTGTGGCGGGTCGAAAATCGATACCCGGAGTGAGGTCGTCCAAGTGAGTGCGGGTGGGAATGGGTTCTTTGTGACCGGAACCGGGACGGACGTGGGTAAAACTATCAGTACGGTTGTGTTGATGCATTATTTTAGAAACCAAGGCAAGGTTGTTTCTGGGTACAAGCCAGTGGCTTCAGGGTGTTCTCGTGTATCAGGCCAATTACAGAATCAGGATGCTTTACTTTTGCAATCGAATAGCAGTCAATGGTTACCGTATGAATTAATAAACCCTTATGCGTTTGAAGCGGCTATTTCACCACATATTGCTGCAAAAGAGAGCGGCCAGGTGATTGATCTCTCAGTGGTTACGGCTAACTATGCGGAACTGGTGGCTGGGTCCGATCTCGTGTTTGTTGAAGGCGTGGGCGGTTGGCATGCGCCATTAAGCGATTCAATGGATGTTGCGGCATTAGCCCAAGTGCTGGGGTTGCCGATTGTTTTAGTGGTCGGTATTCAATTAGGGGGTATTAATTATGCGCGGCTGACTTTTGATGCGATTTGTGCCTCCCAATTGCCTTGTGTGGGCTGGATTGCCAATTGTGTTGAACCCGAGATGCTGGCAGTGGCAGAAAATATTGCCACCATTAGGCAGTCTATTTCTGCCCCGCTATTAGGTGTGATACCTTATGACGAAGAGCTGGATTTTTCGGCGCTTGCGGGGACCATTGAGTGGTAATTTATACGCTAATGTCGTGATAAGGTGAGGTTCATGAGCAGTTTTAGGGGGGGCAGTAGGGTTGTTGCTCTATTTTTTATTTGTGACAGGGGTTGAAGTGGTGAATTTTTTTGATAAAAAAACCTTGATACAGTAAAATGGTCGGTTGTGTACTTGCCAGTAGATGTGGTTAAGGTTCTAGTGTTAGGCTTGGGCTTTATAGATATATTTTGGCTCAGAAGGTTGTAGCCACTGGTTTTAATGGCTAGCCACTATTTTTGAAAATTGATGATTAAGATTATGTTGGGAGATTTCTCCGTGAAAAAAACAAAGCAAATTTTTGCGCACCTGTTCTTGATGCTTTTAGGCGTAGGGGAGGCGAATGCGGAATATGCATTGAATATGCCGAAAGGTGTCACTCGGATCAGTAACGATGTATATGATCTACATATGTTGATCTTATGGATCTGTGTAGTGATCGGTATTCTGGTCTTTGGGGTGATGTTTTATTCGATTTATTATCACCGTAAGTCTGTGGGGCATAAAGCCGAACAGTTTCACGATAATGTCAAGGTTGAACTGTTGTGGACGGTGATTCCCACCATTATTTTGGTGGTGATGGCGATCCCGGCAACGAAGACGATGTTAGAGATGGATGATGTCAATGAGCCTGATATAACCATTAAGGTGACGGGTTGGCAGTGGAAGTGGGAGTACGACTATTTAGACAGTGGTGTTCATTTTTTTAGTAGTTTAGATGCTGAAAGCAATCAAGCCAGACAGTTGGGTTCTGGTATTGAAGCCGCGGACGTTGACAATTATTTGTTGAATGTTGACAACCCCTTAGTAATTCCAGTGAACAAGAAAATTCGTTTTTTATTGACAGCATCAGACGTGTTACATGCCTGGTGGGTGCCGGAGTTCGGCTGGAAAAAAGATAACGTCCCGGGTTTTATTAATGATGCTTGGGTCTCGGTTGAAAAACCGGGTATTTATCGCGGTCAGTGTGCCGAGCTTTGCGGTAAAGACCACGGTTATATGCCTATTGTAGTGATAGCGAAGGAGCAGGCCGAGTATGAGCAATGGCTAGAAGAGAAAAAAGCACAGGCTTTAGCGGAGGCTAGTTCAGCTGATCGAGAGTGGTCACAGGCTGAATTGATTGCTAAAGGCTCTGAAGTTTATCAAGCGAATTGTGCTTCTTGTCATATGGCTGATGGACAAGGGGTGCCGGGAACTTTTCCTGCCTTGGCGGGTAGTTCAGTTGTCACCGGTCCCTTGGACGGTGAGGTCGATATGGTCTTGAATGGTCGCGGTATGATGCCATCATTTGGCGCCATGTTGAATGCCAGTGATTTAGCGGCGGTGATTAGTTTTACCCGTAATGGTCTGAGTAATAAGGTGGGTGATTCGGTGCAACCACTGATCATAAAGCCGATGTTGGCGGCGATGACCCAGCCTGAAGAAGATGACGATTGGTAAGGTTCGTTTGCAGTTAGTAGTGTAATTAAATAAATATTTTTAAATTGAGGTTTAAATTATGTCAGCAGTAACATCTGCCCATGATGAGCATGACGATCATGGACCTAAAAAAGGTTTTATGCGATGGTTAACGACAACCAATCATAAAGATATCGGCACGATGTACTTGGTCTTTGCGCTGGTTATGTTCTTTGTAGGCGGGGCGATGGCATTGGTCATACGCGCGGAGTTATTTGAACCGGGATTGCAGTTTGTTAATCCACAGTTCTTTAATTCAATGACGACCATGCACGCTTTAATCATGATTTTTGGTGCCGTTATGCCGGCTTTTGCGGGCTTTGCTAACTGGATGATTCCGATGATGATTGGGGCACCGGATATGGCCTTGCCACGAATGAACAATATGAGTTTTTGGTTGTTGGTTGCCGGCGGGGTATTACTGTTCAGTACCTTGTTTATGGAAGGCGGGGCACCAGCAGCAGGTTGGACGATGTACCCACCGTTGGTTTTGCAGACAGGAAATTCATTACCCTTTGCGATCTTTTCTATTCATTTGCTGGGTGTGTCATCAATTATGGCGGCGATTAACATTGTGGCCACTATTTTTAATATGCGTGCACCGGGTATGGACTTGATGAAGATGCCTATGTTTGTTTGGACGTGGTTGATTACAGGCTTTTTACTGATTGCTGTGATGCCGGTTTTTGCCGGTGCGGTGACCATGTTATTGACTGATCGTTTTTTTGAAACCAGTTTTTTTGATGCCGCCGGTGGCGGTGATCCAGTGTTGTATCAACACATTTTCTGGTTTTTTGGCCACCCTGAAGTTTATATCTTGATTTTGCCGACCTTTGGTTTAGCGTCTACGATTATTCCTGTGTTCGCGCGTAAGCCGCTTTTTGGCTACCACTCTATGGTTTATGCCACGGTAGGGATTGCCTTTTTATCGTTCGTAGTTTGGGCGCATCACATGTTTACTGTGGGCATGCCGATAGCCGGCGAATTGTTTTTTATGTATGCGACCATGTTAGTGGCGGTACCCACCGGGGTTAAGGTCTTTAACTGGATTGCGACGATGTGGAAAGGGGCAATGACCTTTGAAACACCGATGTTGTTTACCGTGGCTTTTGTGGTGTTGTTTACCATGGGTGGTTTTTCCGGATTAATGCTGGCGATTGCACCGGCTGATTTTCAATACCATGATTCGTATTTTATTGTGGCCCATTTTCATTATGTGCTGGTCCCCGGAACGGTGTTTATGATCATTGCCGGGACTTATTATTGGTTGCCGAAATGGACCGGGCACCGGTATGACGAGAAGTTGGCTAAAGTACATTTCTGGATGTCAACAATTTCGGTGAATGTATTGTTTTTCCCGCAACATTTTTTAGGTTTGGCGGGGATGCCACGTCGAATTCCTGATTATGCGGTGCAATTTGCTGAATTTAATATGATCTCCAGTGTGGGTGGTTTCTTGTTTGGTTTCTCACAGTTGATATTTTTGTACATTATCATTAAGACGATACGAGGCGGTAAGAAGGCAACCGGTGAGGTCTGGGAAGGCGCTAAGAAACACGGGTTGGAGTGGACGCTCCCTTCACCAGCGCCATACCATACTTTCGAAAAGCCACCTAAAATAAAATAAAGAGCTGTCAGCCGGGTTTTGTGTGTAGGAATAGGTCATGAATTTAAAGAAAAAAAATATTCTAACAGCACTTTTTTTATTTTTGATTGCAATAGGCATTTATAGCTACGCTGTATTGCAGGTCGTTCTGTAATGGCTGTAGAACGCACAAGAAAACATACCGGCTTAGTGGTTAAGTTATTTTCTGTGACGGTTTTAATGTTTGGCTTTGGCTACTTATTAGTGCCTATTTACGATGTTTTTTGTGATTTAACAGGCCTCAATGGTAAGTTGGATGCTAATCCAGAGCAGACACAAGCCTATGCCGTGAAAACAGAGCGAATGGTGACCTTAGAAATGGTTACAGCACTTAATGAGCAGACACCGCTGATTTTTAAAGCGAAGACCAGTAAGTTAAAAGTTCACCCTGGGAAGTATTATACGGTTGAGTTTTATGCTGAGAATAAAACTAATCGACCGTTGCATGCTAGAGCAATACCTAGTGTAACACCGGGGTTGGCGGCAGAATATTTAGAGAAAACAGAATGCTTTTGTTTTACAGAACAGGTTTTTAAGCCTTATGAGAGGCGAGTGATGCCTGTCCGCTTTGTGATTAATCCAAATTTTCCAGAGCGTTATAATACTTTAACATTAGCGTATACATTTTTTGACCTGACTGAGACATCGGTTAACTAAAATTAAGAGGGGAAGAGCATGTCTTCTAAAGATGGCTACTACATACCGCATCGTGCAACTTGGCCTTGGGTCGGTACCGCCGGTTTGGCAATTATGTTGGCAGGGTTTGCCAATGTTTTAAATGATTCACCCATTGGCAAGCCAATGATGATTATTGGTTTTGCGACCGTTATTATCATGATGGTCGGCTGGTTTACGCTGCAATCGATTGAAAGTGAATCGGGCATGTATAACGCACAGGTGAGTATTTCCTATCGCTTAGGAATGATGTGGTTTATCTTTTCTGAAGTGATGTTTTTTGCGGTTTTCTTCGGTGCCTTATACTATATTCGTGACTTGTCAGTTGACTGGTTGGGCGGGGTCGGTGATGGTCCGGGTCGCTCAACCAATATCTTATGGGAAGGTTACCAATCGACATGGCCCACAAATGGCCCGGGTAACGTCGGGGGCGATTATGAGCCTATGGGTGCTTTTGGTTTACCGTTGCTGAATACTTTGATTTTATTATCCAGTGGTGTGACCGTGACGTGGGCGCATTGGGGTATGATAATTAAAGATAGACAACAATTGATTCGTGGGTTAATTGCCACCGTTGTGTTGGGTTTTTTGTTTGTCTTTTTTCAAGGGCTTGAGTATCACGAAGCCTATAGTGAAATGGGTTTGACACTGGGTTCTGGCGTTTATGGGTCCACTTTCTTCATGTTGACTGGTTTTCATGGCCTACACGTCACCATTGGGGCAATTATGTTAACGGTAGTGTTGTTCCGTAGTTGGAAGGGTCATTTTACCGCGGATAATCATTTTGTCTTTGAGGCTGCGGCCTGGTATTGGCATTTTGTCGATGTGGTTTGGTTAGGATTGTTTGTTTTTGTTTATTTGTTTTAAAGAACCTTTCTTCACGGCCAACAACGGTTGTTAACCACCAATACCGTGGGATTGAATTAAGCCAGTGGCTAAGCCAAGGAATATAATCACAAATAATCCCAGTGATATTGCAATGCGTAACGTTAAGGTTTTGACCATTTTATCTGGGTTGTCTGTTTTTCTGACCAAGTGAAATAAAGCAGTACCCAGAGTCACTAAGATTAGGGTCAGTAATAAGAGTGTTATGGTTTTAATCATCGTAACAATGCGGTGGCAGAAAGTTATAGCATTATCACCTAATTTTTTGGCGCTGCCTATTAACGAAGAATAATTTTTTAAAATTATTATTAGGTGTATGGTGCGTTTTAAATCGGTTTTATTTCCTTTAATGGCATACCTTGTAGTTTTCTTGTTGTTAATTAATTTAGGTTTTTGGCAACTAGATCGGGCTGAGCAAAAAAGGGCTCGCTTATCTCAGCAACTGAGTGCGGCAGAGCAGGCACCACTAGAGATTAATGATGAAGTCGCCGTTGTTGTTATCGAAGACTGGTTATTTCGGGAGGTGAGTGTTTCAGGGACTTTTGACGGTGGTCAGCAATTTTTACTGGATAATCAGATTAATAAGGGTCAACCGGGTTATTTTGTTTTAACGCCGTTTATTATTTCAGGACAGAAAAAGGCGGTTTTAGTGAATCGCGGTTGGATTAAGGCGAATCCGTTAAGAACCCAGTTGCCTGACGTTTCTATGGTTAACTCAAAGGCAACCATAACAGGCACACTCAACCGATTTCCTTCGGTGGCTATTCAATTAAAGGGTGCTGAAATACCCACAGCGACGGAACCGGCGGTTGTTCAAGTGGTAGATGTCGCGGTATTATCAAAAAAAATTCAGTATCCATTGCATGACTTTCAGATTCAATTAGCGCCCAAAGTCGCTGGTGGTTATTTGAGGCATTGGGGCATAGCGAATAAAAACTTAATGAGTCCTGAAAAACACCAAGGGTATGCCTTGCAGTGGTTTGCTATGGCGTTAGTATTAACAATAATTTGTATTCGGATTGTAATAAAGAAAAAAAAGCATGAATGAAAATGTAACCAAAAGTAGACTTTTTATCGTGGCGATGGTCGTCGTTGTTGGACTTCCTTTTTTACTGGCATGGGTGTTAATGCAAAATCCTCAATGGATAACGAGTCAGAGTAATTACGGAACCTTGGTTGTGCCACTGGTGACGACGGAGCGAGATGAATTCCAAGGGGCTGATTTATTTTCAACACAGAATATTAAGGAACTTGACGGTCATTGGGTTTTGATGAACTTAGTGTTAGATAAGGGTTGTTTAGCGGTGTGTCAAAAAGCAATTCACAGTAGCAAACAAATACGGTTAATGATGAACAAGGATTTGGTTCGATTGCGCCGCCTAGTGGTTGTGCCCGATCATTTTGACACCCAAAAGTTTGGCGATTGGTGGCAAAAAGATGACCGGTTGTTAAAAGTCCTTGTTGATGACGCCATGAAGGAAAAATTAAAACGTATAATTGGGGCTAATCAACAAGAGGGCGTGTTGATGGTTATGGATCCCCTGGGTAATATTATGCTGTTTTATCCTTCCGGTTTTGATCCTTACGGTGTTAAGAAAGATTTAAAAAAAATATTACGTGCTTCACAAATTGGATAAATAAAAATGTTTAGAAAATTAATATCCTTCAGTCTATTTTTAGTTTTAGTGGTCATTGTCTTAGGGGCCTATGTGCGCTTGTCAGATGCAGGACTAGGCTGTCCTGATTGGCCAGGCTGTTTTGGTTCTCCTGTTATCAGTGAAGACCCTAGTTTTATAAAACACGCTAAGGAAGCATTTCCGGATATCTTTTTTGATAAAGGTAAAGCTTGGAAGGAGATGATTCATCGCTATGTGGCGGGGGCTTTAGGAATCATTATTCTGCTGATGAATTTAATTGCTTGGCGTCAAAAACCACACCGTTTGATGGCAATGTCTTGTTCGTTAGGCTTGTTGTTGTTAGTGGGATTGCAAGCCGCTTTAGGGATGTGGACAGTCACCATGAAGGTGATGCCCATTATTGTCACTGCCCATTTGCTTTTAGGGATGACAACGGGGTGGTTGTTATATCGGTTTTTTCTACAGACCCGACCGGGTATTGAACGAAGAGAGAAAATTCAAGGACCGAGACGTTTAGCGCAATTCGCCATGTTGGTGTTGTTTTTGCAGATAATTTTGGGTGGCTGGACCAGTACCAACTATGCGGCACTGGCTTGTGAAGGTTTTCCGCAATGTAATAATTCGTGGTGGCCAGCCGGTAACTACAAAGAAGCCGGTAATTTAATTCAGGGGTTAATGACGGGCAATACGGCGCCGTTATCAGCGGAAGCGAAGGTTGCTGCACATTGGATGCATCGGGTCGGTGCTTTGGTAACGTTCCTCGTTTTGACAATGGTCATGTTTATCGCATCTTCGGGTCGGTATCCACGATTAGTGCGTAAAAGTGCGGTTTGGTTAAGTGCGCTACTATTTCTACAGATTTGTTTGGGTGTTGCAAACGTTAGACTGAATTTACCGATGTGGAGTGCGGTTTCTCATAATGGCGTCGCCGCATTGCTGATGGTGTTATTAATTCGTTTGAGCTTTTATTCTAAGTATGCCTTAAAAGGCGAACGAGAAGCTGTAGAGACGAAGGCTGATGTCATTGAGCCAGAAACGGTAACCGATGTCATTGTTGCACGAGAGGTTTATCTTGAGCCTGATCCTGCAGCTCGTGATTTGCGATTAAAATCGCAGTTACAACGAACTCGCTCGGGGTTGGGTGGTTTACTGGCGAGTCTTGCACTGGGTCAGACAAAGATTGATGATGATTTATTAGAGGATATTGAAACCCAGTTGATTATGGCAGATGTCGGTATGGAAGTGACAGCCGATATTATGAAACAGTTAACAGCGACCATAGCGGCTTCTTCGGACGGTCACGTTGATGGTGTGGATTTATTAAAACAGCAATTGTTAGGCCTCTTAGAACCGTATTCCCAGCCCTTAATCATTCCAGAACAAGCCGGGCCATTTGTTATTTTAGTGGTTGGAATTAATGGCGCGGGTAAGACGACGACTATCGGTAAAATGGCTAAGCGATTACAGACTCAAGGACACAGTGTGATGCTGGCTGCCGGTGATACTTTTAGAGCGGCGGCGGTAGAGCAATTGCAAGCTTGGGGCGAACGTAATGATATTCCTGTGATTGCACAACAAACCGGTGCTGATTCCGCGTCAGTTATTTATGATGGTTTGCAATCGGCTAAGGCTAAAGGTGTGGATGTATTGATTGCCGATACCGCAGGAAGGCTTCATACCAAAGCAAACTTAATGGAAGAATTAATTAAAGTTAAGCGCATTATGGGAAAACTGGATGCTTCGGCACCCCATGAGGTCATGTTGGTCTTAGATGCGGGGACCGGACAAAATGCAGTGGTCCAAGCAAAGCAATTTAATGAGGCGATGACCGTAACAGGGATAACGTTGACTAAGTTGGATGGAACGGCTAAAGGGGGTGTGGTCTTTGCCTTAGCCAAACAGTTAGGGATTCCGATTCGTTTTATTGGCATCGGTGAGAACATTGAAGATTTGCAGACGTTTAATGCTAAGGATTTTATTGACGCCGTGTTTACGACTGATTAAATGATCAAGTTTGATCACGTAAGTAAACGCTATTCTGAAGTGGGTGATGCGCTTGTTGATGTTAGTTTTACGATGACTAAAGGGGAAATGGTCTTTTTAACCGGTCCCTCAGGTGCGGGCAAGAGTACCTTGCTAAAATTAATAGCACGGGTTGAGAGCGTATCACGGGGGCAGGTGTTTCTTGAGGGTCAAAATTTAAATCGTATTTCGGAACGAGAAGTTCCTTTTATCCGTCGTAAAATGGGTTTAATTTTTCAAGATTATAAATTATTAAATGACCGTACCGTGGCGGATAATATTGCATTACCTTTATTGATAGCAGGCTATAGTCATCAAGACATTAAACGGCGAGTCAGAGCCGTTCTTGATAAAGTTGGTTTAGCCGGTAAAGAGAAAAGCTATCCGTTGTCGTTATCAGGCGGTGAGCAGCAGCGGGTAGGTATTGCACGTGCAGTGGTTAATAAACCAAGTGTGATTCTAGCGGATGAACCGACCGGTAACCTAGACCCTGTATTGGCCACAGAAATCATGCATTTGTTTAAGCAATTTAAGCAAGTCGGAGTCACTGTTCTTATTGCGACCCATGATTTATCACAAGTTATAGACTCGGGTTGTCGACAATTAACCCTCGAACAAGGTCGTTTGGTCAGTGATTAAATAGTGCTATGAAAGGTTTTTTTATGGTTCATTTACAAGCGCTATTGTTCAGTTTGGGGCAGCAGCTCAGAACGCCTTTTTCATCGCTGCTAACCATTGCGGTTTTATCCATTTCGATAGCCTTGTCAGGTACATTTTATTTGGCTGTGAAGAACATCACGCATTTAACCGGACATCTTGAAAGCTCCAATCAAATCACTCTGTTTTTAGGGCAACAGGTTTCTGATCAGGATGGTCGCTGGTTGCTCACACGGCTGGAAAAACATCGAAACATACAAAGCACGCGGTTCATTACCAAAACAGAAGGGTTGAAGGACTTTGAACAGTTTAGTGGTTTTGGTGATGCTTTAAAGGCGCTGAGTCGTAATCCATTGCCCATGGTTATTCAGGTTTTTCCACGGTTAAGTTTAACCACACCGCAACAGTTACAGCAATTATTAGACGAACTTAAAGCCTTGCCGGAGGTGGCCGTTGCTAAAATTGATATGCAATGGGTGCAGCGTTTGAAAGCGATTATTGTTTTGGCTGAGCGTGGCGTTTTAGTGTTAGCAAGTATCTTATCTTTTGCGGTAATTTTTATTACCGGCAATACGATTCGTCTGGAATTACAGAATCGACAAGAGGAAGTTGTGATTGCTAAATTAGTTGGTGCCACCAATGGGTTTATTGCGCGGCCTTTTCTTTATAGTGGCTTTTGGTACGGATTATTAGCGGGATTATTAGCATGGCTAATGATTACAGGATTAATGGCATTATTGCAGCCCCCTATGGAGCAGTTGATGACACTTTATTTGGGCTATCAAGAGGTGGTTTTTTTGAGTGTCTGGGATTCCGTTATTCTTCTGGTTGTTTCCGCAGCGTTAGGGGTGCTCGGTTCTTGGGGAGTTTTAGTGTCGCAATTAAGTCGATTGACACCGGAATAAGGTGGGTGGCAGATTTATTTAGTGTTGGCAACGGGTGCAGAAAACAGACGCTCGGTTATTCTGTCTGATCAAGGTTAAGGGCTGACCGCACTGAATGCAGGGCTGATTGTTGCGGCCATAAACATTAAGTTCCTGTTTGAAATAACCGGCTTTCCCACTGCTGCCAACAAAATCTTTTAAGGTTGTTCCACCTTGTTCAATAGCGCGCGCTAGGATGGCTCTGATAGCCTCATTGAGTGCTTGATAGCGTGCCAAGGCTATTCGTCCAGCGTGCCGTGTAGGGTGTATTCCAGCGGCGAAAAGGGCTTCATTAGCATAAATGTTGCCGACACCCACGACAATATGAGGGTCCATAATAAAGTTTTTGATAGAGCGTTTTGAATTTCTTGACAATGCATAGAGATACTGGCCGTTAAAGTCTTCAGAGAAGGGTTCGGGACCGAGGTTGCAGAGTAATTTATGTTTTTCAGGCGCTTGAGTGGTCCATAAAATGCAACCAAATCGGCGCGGGTCATTGAAGCGTAGGTGAAAATTATTGGCTAGGTGGAAGTCGACATGGTCGTGCTTTTTTACCGGGGTCTCGGGTGCAACTATTTGTAAGTTACCCGACATGCCTAAGTGGATTATGGTTGTACCTGCTTGACTGTTCAATAGTAGATATTTTGCTTTTCTTTGAACCGATTGAATCGTTTGATTTTTAAAGGCGGTAGACAATTCATCGCTGATAGGCCAACGCAATTGTTTTTGGCGAATGGTGATATGGGTAACTTCAATACCGGTGAGATACGGTTCAATACCCCGCCGAGTTGTTTCAACTTCCGGTAATTCAGGCATGTGGATAAGTTATTATTGATCACGAAGTTCATTGAGAAGAACACCCACTTCATTTTGTATTTTTCCTCGGCAAAGAAGGAATTTCCAGCGGCGGCCACCACATTGGCGCCATAATAAGGCAGAGCGAATGCCTGCTAATAAAAGGCTTCTTATTTTATGGATGTTTTCTAAGTTGGAGAGGTGGTTTTGTTCGCCGTTGACCATGATACGGGGCTTGAGTGAACTCACGGTGTTGTGATAAAGGTCGCCTAGGTCGGTTAAAACGCGGCTATGTGTTACGCCAAGTTCATCTGCTTGCGTTTGCGCAAGTTCAATCCCGGTACGAAGTTCAGAGAGCATCGGATTATTGTTGCTAAGTTGTTTTTCAAGGAAAATAAGGGTGGCGGCATAACGACCTTGATCCGAGTCGGGTGGTTCAGCACCTGTCAGTTGACGTTGTAGTTGATTAAGACCGGAAGAAATACCGGGTAATCCGCCGTAGATATCTTCAACATTTTCAGCATCTATTTTCAATATACTGGCAATACTACTTTCTAAGGGGGTTTGCTCGACCATACCTGTCGTAGCAATTTTTTTGACTTGATGTATAGCCTGAGTAAGGCCAGCTAAAGCGATAACTTGGTTTCTAGGTGAATTAAGAGGCATAATTAAGTTTAAGGGTTAGAGTGTTGAGTCAGGGGTGGTTGTGAGGTGGCCTTGTTGTTTCCAGACTTTTATGCCACCTTTAAGGTGATTTATTTTATTCATTTTTAGTTTAGTACTCAATAACTCGGCGACAATTTTAGAGCGATTGCCACTGGCACAAACTAAAATAATTGCGGTGTCTTTTGTTTTTCTGAGTTGTGTTAGTTTCGAAAGCCAGTTGGGTAGGTCGAAATGACCTTGAGCGTCAAAAAAAGTAAGGCGATGGCTATGGGCAATAACACCCTCTTTAGACCATTCGTCGGGTGTTCGGATATCAACAATAAGTGTTGTTGAGGTGTTAGCATTCATTAAATCCGTAGGGCTGAGTTCTTTATATTCAGCCCCAGCGCAGGGCGTAAATAAGCCAACTAGCAATAACATAGCCCAGATTACTTTGAGAAAGTTTGTGCGGCGCATAATCTGATGGCGTAATATTTATGTTAAGAAGAGGATATTGGGAAATATAGTTTACTCTTTTGCCAAGGATGTACAATGCTGGCGATAAGTAATCGGTAGTTTTTTGTGGTAGATCATTCAATGAGAAGGTGAGTAAGTGATTGAATTAATAGTTTTAAAGGTAACCGGTATGAAATGTGGCGGCTGTGAAAAGACTGTGGAAGATCAATTGACCGAATTGGTTGGCGTTGTGAGTGTTAACGCGTCCCACCAAACAGATGCTGTGGAAATTCAATACGATGACAGTAAGGTACAACTAGAACAGTTTCATAGTTGTTTAGCTGGATTGAATTATCCATCAAGTTTAGCAGAGGGTAGTCGTTGAAAAAGGATCAAGTTCTTCGGTTTTCCATTCAAGGGCTGCGGTGCGCAGGTTGCGTGAATAGTCTTGAAAATGCGTTACAAAAGTCAGAAGGTATCGTTGCGGCCACGGTTAATTATGCTGAACATGTTGCAACGGTTCAGGGGTACGTTAGTCCCGAAGAGATCATCATGGTGATTGTTGAGGCAGGTTATGAGGCCGCGTTAATCGTTGATAATGACCCATTAGACAATAGAGCAGAACAAGAGCAACATGACTATCGAGAATTAGTAGATAAGGCGGTGATGCCGGCTATTTTTGCATTGCCGTTGATGCTTTATGGTCAGGTTAATGGTTTGCCTGATATGGTTTCGTGGTCAGGGCGATTTTTTTGGTTATTCATTGCTTTGATGACCTTAGTTTGTTTGATTTATTCGGGGAAACATTTTTATTTAGGCGCTTATCGCTCATGGCAGCATCGTCAAGCCAATATGGATACTTTGGTGGCCTTAGGGACAGGTTCTTCTTGGTTATATTCTGTCGCTGTTTTAATCTTGGGGGAAAAACTCCCTCATTTGGGACAACATGCTTATTTTGAGGCGGCCTTATTTATTTTGATTTTTTTAAATTTAGGGTCAGCGATTGAAATACGAGCACGTGGAAAGACTTCAAGTGCGATACGGAAATTAATTAACTTGCAGCCTAAAACGGCGCGACTTGTGCGCGATGGTCTGGAACTGGATGTGGCGATTGCTGATGTGTTGGTGGGTGATTTAGTTAGGGTTCGGCCCGGTGAAAAGCTGGCTGTAGATGGTAGTGTGATCTCTGGATTGGGTATTGTTGATGAGTCGATGTTAACCGGTGAGGCGATTCCGGTTGAAAAGAATGTGGGTGCAACAGTCAAGGCCGGGACGTTAAATATACAAGGTAGTTTTTTGTATCAGGCAGACCGTGTTGGTCAAGAAACCTTATTGGCTCAAGTGGTTGAGACCGTATTACAAGCACAGAGTGCTAAGCCAGCGATAGCTCGATTAGCCGATAAAGTTGCCGCTATCTTTGTTCCTGTGGTGGTTGTGATTGCTATGGGGGTTTTTGGCGTGTGGTTTTATTTCGGTCCACAACCGGCGTTAGGGTATGCTTTTGTCACAGCCATGACCGTTTTAGTGATTGCTTGTCCCTGTGCACTGGGGTTGGCAACACCGATTTCTGTCATGGTTGCTGTTGGGCGTGCCGCACAGGCAGGTATATTAATTAGAAACGGTGAGGTGTTGCAGACGGTGGGGCAAGTGTCTTGTGTGATTTTTGATAAGACTGGAACGATTACAGAAGGTAAGCCTGAAGTCGTTGCTGTTAAAGCCTTGAACCATTTTAGTACCGAGCACGTTTTGCAATGGGCCGCCAGCTTAGAAGTTGGCTCTGAACATGTTTTGGCAACGTCGGTATTGCGGGCAGCGAAAGACAAGAACTTGGCGCCTTTAGCGGTAACGGATTTTCAGATGCGTCTAGGACTGGGTGTCACCGGTTTAATTGACGGTCAACAGGCGGTATTGGGTAATCAAGCATTGATTGAGGACTTAGGTCTTAATATGGATACCTCTAAGGAGGTGTTACAGCAGAGTTATGCAGAAGGTTATACCGTCATGATTTTGGCCGTAAATGCTGAAGTTGTCGGTATTTTAGGTGTTTCTGATCCGGTTAAAGTAGATTCGGCTAAAGCAATACAGCAATTACAGGCTTTGGGGATACGGGTCATGATGTTAACCGGCGATCATGACAATACTGCAAGGGCAATTGCTGATAAAGTGGCGATCGATGATTTTCGGGCGCAGTGTTTGCCTGGAGATAAGTTGGCTATTATAGAAGCTTTACAAGCAGGAGGAGAGGTGGTCGCAATGGTGGGGGATGGAATTAATGACGCACCTGCCTTGATGCAGGCAGATGTCGGTGTAGCCGTGGGGTCTGGGGCTGATATCGCCATTGAAAGTGCGGATTTTATTATTTTGCAGGGTTCCTTGCTTAAAATGAATCAGGCGATTACGTTATCGAAGGCGGCCTTAATGAATATCAAACAAAATCTATGGGGCGCTTTTATTTATAATGCGTTAAGTATTCCCGTCGCTGCGGGGCTATTTTACCCGGCGTTTGGTTTTTTATTAAGCCCTATCATTGCCAGTGCGGCAATGGCATTGTCATCCTTAACGGTAGTGGCTAATGCAAATCGGTTGCGCTGGGTCAATCTCACCGATCAAAATAATGATTAATTCTTTTCGATTCGTATTTAAGGTTTGAGTGATGAGGCTACTAGGGTGACTAAAAATGCGCTTCGCTTAGAAGCTTATGAGAAGCGTAATCAACAACGTGATAAAGATTATTTGAGTCAAGTGATTGCTCAGAAGGTTGTTGAGCAAGCCAGTTATCAATGTGCTAAAACAGTGATGTGGTATGTGGATTGTCGTTCGGAAGTTAGAACGCAAACCACCATAAAACAAGAGTTAGAGCAAGATCGACGTATTGTCATTCCTTTTTGTACGCAAGATAGCGATGGGAAAAATCAGTTAGGTTTATGGTTGTTGGACGATTTTTCCGAATTAGTGCGTGGGTGCTGGGGTATTTTAGAGCCGCCTGAAAGTCGCTGGTATGAGGCTGGAAAACAAGTCGCTATTGAAGAGTTGGATCTCATCATCGTACCGGGTGTGGGTTTTGATCGCCGGGGCGGGCGATTGGGTAATGGCCAAGGTTATTATGATAATTTTTTGCAGCAGGTTTCTGCCGCGACACGAATACAAGGGATTTGTTATGAGTCGCAACTCTTCGATGCCCTGCCTATGGAGGAAACAGATGTTGCAATGGATTTTGTTTTTACACAGTCAGCGATTTATCACCGGGAGCAAGAGTTTTAGTGAAGGCAAATGCGATAAAAGATATCCCACAATCAACACCGGCCTTTTTAATTGATCAAGACAAAATTAAGAAAACGCTCCATTATTTACAGTTCTTAAAAGAACGTAGTCAATGCCAGGTGTTGTTTTCAATTAAGTCATTGCCATTAACGGCCGTTATGAAACAAACCTTATCCGTTGTTGATGGTTTTTCAGTGAGTTCGTTGTTTGAGTTGCGGTTAGCACGAGAAGTTGGCCGGGGCGATAGTGAGGTGCATTTAACAACACCGGGTTTAAAAGTTGATGAGTTTGATGAGTTAGCGACGTTGTCAACGGCGATTAGTTTTAATTCATTAGAGCAATATCGGCAATTTAGGCCGCTATTAAATACGGCGGTTTCGCCAGGGCTTAGAGTGAATCCTGAACTTTCTTTTGTGGCGGATAATCGGTATGACCCCTGCCGTAACTTTTCAAAATTAGGTGTTCCCTTAGGGCAGCTGGCAGGGCACTTACCTCAAGGTATAGAAGGGCTTCATTTTCATACCGTGTTTGGAAGTGACTCTTTCCAGCCATTGCAAGAGACAGTGGCACGTATTGAGGCACAATTAAGTCATTCATTAGCCTCATTAAAGTGGATTAATTTAGGCGGTGGCTATTTATTTAATTCTGAACAGCAGATGGAGCCTTTGATAGACCTGATTGTCCGGCTTAAAAAACACTATCAAGTGGAAGTTTTTATGGAACCGGGTAATGGGATTGTGGGGGCGTCTGGATTTATAGTGGCTACCGTCATTGATTGTTTTGTTCGGGAAGGGAAGACCGTAGCGGTTTTGGATACCTCCGTTAATCATAACCCTGAGGTTTTTGAGTACCAAAGAAGACCGCAGTTAGTCGAGGAGGTGCCAGACGGTGAGTACAGTGCTATTTTGGCTGGGTGCACTTGTTTGGCGGGAGATCTTTTTGGTGAGTACCGTTTTGATCAGCCCATAACGCTGGGTGATCGGTTCACATTTTGTCAGGTTGGGGCTTATAGTATGATCAAGTCGAATCGTTTTAATGGCTATAATTTTCCTGATATTTATACCTTTAATGATTCAACAGCACGTAAAATTAAAACGTATGATTATGCGCATTACCGCGCACAGTGGTTAACCTAGAGGGAATAAGTATGGAAGCATTAATGATGTCTGCAATCGGTGATCCATCGGTTTTACAATTGCAACAGATCGATGAACCGACTATTGAGCGGCCGACGGAGGTTAAAGTTAGATTGTCAGCGGCAGGCGTTAATCCCATAGATACTAAAATCAGGCGAGGAGGCTTGTTACAAGGTGATCGCTTTCCAGTCATTCTGGGCTGTGATGGTGCCGGTGAAGTGGTTGAAGTCGGTACCGGAGCAAGTCGTTATCAAGTAGGAGATAACGTATGGTTTTGTCACGGTGGGCTCGGATTAGAGCAAGGTAATTATGCACCTTTTAATGTAATCGATGAAAGATGGTTGGCGCCTATGCCGGCTAATTTAAGTTATATTGAAGCGGCCGCAGCGCCTTTAGTGTTAATTACGGCTTGGGGAGCGCTCTATCACCGAGGGCGATTGCAAGCGGGTCAAACGGTTTTAATTCATGGGGGTGCCGGCGGTGTGGGTCATGCGGCTATTCAACTTGCCAAAATAGGCGGTGCGCGTGTTATTACAACAGTTTCAAGCCCTGAGAAAGAGCGCTTTGTTAGACGTCTGGGGGCCGATGAGGTTATTATTTATCCCACTGAAAATACCCTTGAACGGTTATTAATGTTGACGTCTGGGCGAGGGGCTGATTTAGTCTTTGATACCGTAGGACGAGATGTTTTCTTATCTTCAATCATGATGACAGCACATTTTGGTACGTTAGTCTCTATTTTAGACCCGGGAGCTTTTGATTTTCAGGAAGCTAGAATGCGCAATCTTAGTATTGCTTTTGAATTGATGTTAACGCCGATGTTAAGAAATTTACCTGAAGCACGAGATGAGCATAGCGCTATTTTACAGCGTTGTGCCCAGCATATTGAAGCAGCTGAACTGGTTGTTGAAGTGAGTAAGGTTTTTTCTTTAGCACAGGGGGCAGCTGCTCATGCGCATATGGAGGCAGGGCATACGCAAGGAAAATTAGTATTAACACTGTAACTTCTGGTCGTAAAAAATTGTGCGTTTGACCATGAGCGCACCCATTTTTAGGGCAACTAATCAACGAGTGTGATGGTAAAAAAAACAAGGGCTAAGCGAACGCGAAAAAAATCAGTGAAGCGCTCTTTTTCGATGGTGTCGTCATTGAAAAAGGCCGTGTTTTTTTTCATGATTGGGTTTGGGTTTATTGCGTTATCTTATATAGGCTATTTAGATTATACCGTTTGTAAACAATTTCAAGGAAAGCGGTGGTCATTGCCGGCAAAGGTCTATGCCAGTCCAACAGAATTATTTGTCGGTAGCCCGTTATCTGTAACAGAACTGAGTCAGTTGCTTAAGCAGTTACAGTACACAGAAGAGGCTTCCCTTGCTAAAGAAGGGTCCTTTTATCGTAACGGCAAATCTTTAACGTTACGAACCAGAAGTTTTCGGTTTTGGGATAAACATGAAGCCAGTCGAGAATTACAATTAGTCTTCAAAGACGATACGTTGTTGTCGATAGTCAATAGCGTTAGTGGGCGTAAATTAGCTATTGTTCGACTAGCTCCGGCGCTTATTGGTAGCTTTTATCCCTTACTAAAAGAAGATAGGACGCTTGTCGATTTAAGTCAGGTACCTCAGGCTTTAGTGGATGGGTTAATTGCGACTGAGGATCATGGCTTTTATCAGCATTACGGTATTTCTCTAAAAGCAATAGCGCGAGCACTTTGGGTTAATGTGAAGGCGGGGGGTATTGTTCAAGGCGGAAGTACCCTCACGCAGCAATTAGTTAAGAATTTTTTCTTAACACCCCAACGGAGTTTGTGGCGGAAATTTAATGAAGCATTGATGGCTATTATTTTAGAGCTGCGATTTGAAAAGAGTGACATTTTGGAGGGTTATTTAAACGAGGTTTATCTCGGTCAGAATGGGGCGAGTGCGGTACATGGTTTTGGTTTGGCGAGTGAGTTTTATTTCTCACAACCGCTGGAGAAATTAGAACGCCATCAATTAGCTCTGTTGGTCGGATTGGTTCGAGGGCCGATTTATTATAATCCCAAGCGCCATCCAGAGAGAATAAAGAAACGGCGAAATTTGGTTCTGGATGAGATGGTTAAACAAGGGTATCTCACCGTAGCACAAGCGACTTATTCTAAAAAGCAAGCCTTGGGTGTGGTTCCTTTTAGGCGCCAAGCAATTAATCGATACCCAGCCTTTTTGGAGTTAGTAAGGCGGCAGTTAACGCAGGAGTACCGGGATGATGATTTGACGTCAAATGGGTTGAGAATTTTCACCACGATTGACGTTCGAGTGCAAAAAACGATGCAGCAAGTCATTGAAAAAAAACTGAAACAACTGGAGTTACGCAAGGGGACTAATCAGTTAGAAACCGCCGTGATTGTCACACAGCCAGGAAGCGGCGAAATTGTTGCTTTAAGTGGTGGGCGCAAGGCGCAGTCTGTGGGGTTTAATCGAGCCCTTAATGCCGTTCGGCCGATTGGGTCATTAATTAAACCCGCAATCTATCTCACCGCACTCGAACAAGCAGAGCGTTATACCGTTACCACTTTATTGAGTGATCACCCGGTACAATTGACCAGTAAAAATGGGACGAGTTGGGCGCCGAAGAATTATGATGGCCGTAGTCACGGTTATATTCCATTGCATACCGCATTAGCGCGATCTTATAACTTAGCCACAGTACGATTAGGGATGTCACTGGGCGTGGGTCGTGTAGCTAAGACATTGAGAGATTTAGGGGTTAAGAGGCCGGTTAAACTATACCCTTCTTTATTGTTAGGTGCGACTGGGTTTACACCACTGGAAGTGAGCCAAATGTATTTGACCTTGGCAGGGGATGGATTTGCTATGCCATTGCGAGCCATTCGGTCAGTAATGTCGACGGAAGGTAAGTCATTGCAGCGTTATCCTTATTCAGTGCGGCAAACCCTTGATTCTGGCGCAACGTATCTAACCAATACCTTATTACAAGAAGCCCTGACGGACGGGACGGGGCGTTCTGTTTATCAAAAGATTCCTAAAACCTTTAATCTTGCGGGTAAGACAGGGACTACCAATGATTTACGGGATAGTTGGTTTTCAGGTTTTAGTGGTGATTATTTGGTCACCGTTTGGCTGGGAAGAGATGATAACAAGCCGATGGGGTTAACGGGTGCAAGTGGCTCATTGAGTCTATGGACAGAGCTAATGATAAAAATTATGCGTGAACCCTTGCGGTTAAGTTCGCCGGAGTCGATTGAGAACGTCTGGATAGATCCGGTGACCCGGTTACGCGCTAATTCAGCATGCGCAGATGCACAACTGTGGCCCTATAAGAAAGGGTCAGCACCTAAGGAGTCTTCTCCTTGTGTTGCAACACCTGTTAATCAGGCACATGAATGGTTGAATAAAATGCTGGGGGATAATTAACATGATAGTGGGTAACGTAAGGATTATTGATGCATAAATTAGTATTAGGTTTGTTTTTAGGTTTGTGTCCATGGGTCGTTTTTGCCAGTAACGATAACGCCAGTGCAGCCTTGAGTCTTTTTTTTAAGTCCACGGAATCTCTTTCAGCATCCTTTGTGCAAACGAACTGGGATGAGCAAGAACGCGTCATAGATCAAAGTGAAGGAGAGTTTGTTTTAGTGAAGCCCGATGGCTTTTTTTGGCATTATAAGTCTCCTTTTGTCCAGAAGATTGTTGCGGCCAATCATAAGGTTTGGTTTTATGATGTTGACTTAGAGCAAGTAACCATTAAAAGTGCTGATAAGTTAATGGGTTTTTCCCCGTTATTGTTTTTGACCGGTACGCTAGATTTAGAACGTGACTTTTTAGTTGAAAAGGATTCGGTGACTGATGCTGTTGTTTGGTTGCGTGTAACCCCTAAGGAAGCGTCTAGAAGTTTTGAATATATTCGGGTAGGGCTTGTCGATGGACAGTTATGGTCAATGGAGTTTGAAGATAATTTTGGTCGAAAAACACAGGTGCAGTTTTCGGATATGAAAGTGAATATTGCGGTTGATTCAGCCTTGTTTGTTTTGACGCTACCGGAAGGTGTCGATGTCTTTGAGGAATAAATGAAATGGATATGACGCAGCCACTAGCAGAACGTATGCGACCCAAAGAGATGGGTGCTTTCATGGGTCAGAAGCATCTTTTGATGCCGGGTAAACCTTTGTACGAATCTATTGTTTCGGGCCGGCTGCATTCAATGATCTTTTGGGGTGGGCCTGGGACGGGGAAAACGACCTTGGCGCGAATGATTGCAAGGCACTCTGATGTATCCTTTATCGCACTTTCTGCAGTTCTGGCTGGTGTTAAAGATATCCGGTTAGCCGTAGCTGAAGCACAACGGTTATTGCAGAGTGAAAATAGACGAACTATTTTGTTTGTTGATGAGGTGCATCGTTTTAATAAATCTCAACAGGATGCTTTTTTACCCTATGTTGAAGACGGTACCATATTTTTTGTGGGGGCAACCACGGAGAACCCATCGTTTGCACTCAATAACGCGTTGTTATCAAGAGCGCGTGTTTATGTTCTCAATGCCTTGGCGGAAGAAGAATTAATCGCTGTACTGACTCAAGCCTTAGCAGATAAGGAATCTGGTATGGCAGGGCAATTTACGGTGGATCCGAATATCGTCAAGCAATTTGCACAAGCCGCAGATGGCGATGCACGACGAGCATTGAATCTTTTAGCTATAGCGACAGAAGTTGCTGAATCACATGGGCTGAGAGTGGTTGATTCAGCGATTGCTCAGGAGGTATTGTCGGGAGAAGTGCGCCGGTTTGATAATCAAGGGGAAGAGTTTTACAACCAAATTTCGGCGTTACATAAGTCGGTGCGCGGGAGTGCGCCTGATGCGGCGCTTTATTGGTTGTGCAGAATGCTTGACGGCGGCTGTGATCCAGCTTATTTAGCTAGACGAATTGTTAGGATTGCTTCAGAGGATATTGGAAATGCAGACCCTAGAGCGTTGCAGTTGGCCATGAACGCTTGGGATGCTCAGCAGCGTTTAGGGAGTCCTGAAGGGGAACTAGTATTGGCTCAGGCAGTTGTTTATATGGCCTGTGCTGCGAAAAGCAATGCTGTTTATGTTGCTTATAAGGCCGCTATGCAGGCGGCAAAAAATAGTGGTTCATTGCCGGTCCCACTACAGCTAAGGAATGCACCGAGCCAATTAATGGAGTCCTTAGGTTATGGTGAAGCTTATCGTTATGCGCATAATGAGCCCGATGCGTACGCTTCGGGCGAAAACTATTTTCCGGAGGAGTTGCTGGGGAGTAATTTTTACGCGCCTGTTCCTCGGGGCCTTGAAATTAAAATTAAAGAAAAATTGGCACGGTTAAAGGATCTTGATCGTCAAGCCTTAAAGAATAAAAAATAAGGCTGATTGTGCTAGGCGTGTGGCCGGTCAAGATGTCGAGATGGCGAGGTGAGAAGATCGCATTATTCGTATTTAGGTGGTAGAATAGCTCGCAGATTTATAAAATAGCTGATTTTTTAGTTAACTTCCCCTCATGTAGATACCTATGGACCTAAAGTTTCTTGATTTTGAACAACCGATTGCTGAACTGAACGCTAAAATTGAAGAATTGCGTAACGTTAAGTTCGATGATGATATTGATATTGAAGATACATTAAAGCAATTAGAAGTTAAGAATCAGGATCTTACGCAGGCCATTTATTCAAAATTATCAGATTGGCAAATTTCTCAGGTGTCACGACACCCGGGACGCCCTTATACGCTTGATTATATTGAGCATATGTTTTCTGATTTTCATGAGTTACATGGTGATCGTGCCTTTGCCGACGATCCTGCGATTGTTTGTGGATTAGCGAAGTTAGACGGTCAGTCTGTGATGGTTATTGGCCATCAGAAAGGACGGGATACTAAAGAAAAGATTTATCGTAACTTTGGCATGCCTAAACCGGAAGGGTATCGTAAGGCGTTACGGATGATGAAGATGGCAGAACGCTTTCATTTGCCGATTATCTGTTTAATTGATACGCCAGGAGCCTATCCAGGCATTGGTGCTGAAGAACGCGGTCAAAGTGAAGCCATTGCACGGAATTTATTTGAGATGGCGAAAATAAAAACCCCAGTTATTTGTACAATTATTGGTGAGGGTGGATCCGGGGGTGCCTTAGCCATTGGTGTGGGAGACCGGCTTCTTATGCTTGAATACAGTACTTATTCGGTTATTTCTCCTGAGGGCTGTGCGACTATTTTATGGAAGAGTTCTGAAAAAGCCGAACTGGCTGCGGAAGCAATGGGGATTGTTTCTGATCGTGTTAGAGAAGCGGGGCTTTTGGATGAGGTGGTTCGAGAACCTTTAGGTGGAGGGCATCGTGATTTTCAGCAAGTTGCAGATAATTTAAAAGAAGCCCTGTTAGGACACTTAGAGTCCTTAAAGAAGGAATCTCTGAGCACATTGTTAGAGAATCGCTATCAAAGGATTATGGACTTTGGTGCTTTTACGGAAGAAAACTAGGTTCTATTTTAGGGTCAGTGTTAGACCTTATGAAAAATGGGAAAAGCCGATATTTTTTGACCTGACAGGTAAATGATGGTGCTGACGCCTGATGCACTTCTCTGTACGCTACAACGTTATTCGCTAGGGCAAAATATTTTTGTCGCTTTTAGTGGGGGTTGTGACTCTCATGTTTTATTGCATCTATGCGCGCAAATACCCACCGTATCATCATCGGTTACCGCTGTTTACATTGACCATGGATTACAAGAATGCGCTGCAGATTGGAGTATGCGTTGTCGGCAGGTTGCTGAGCAGTTAGGTGTTAATTTTACCAGTATTTCACTGAATTTGTTGCCTCCTCAGGGTGAAAGTCTTGAGGCGATAGCGCGTGAAGCGCGTTACCAGGCAATAGCCACATTGTTAGGGCCGGGTGATATGGTTCTGACGGCACATCATCAAGAAGATCAATATGAAACCATTTTGCTGAAAATGTTTAGGGGTGCTGGGTTGCTTGGTTTGTCTGGTATTTCTGAATATTCTACGTTGGGAGATGGGCAGTTAATTAGGCCGTTGTTAGGCGTGACCAAGCAAGCTATTGAGGTTTATGCGAAAAGCAATCAGTTAAATCATATACAAGATCCGAGTAATGCGTGTATTGATTTTGATAGAAATTATTTGCGGACAGTGATTACCCCGTTAATTAAGGCGCGTTGGCCCGCGGTAGACGCCACAGTAAGTCGTGCCGGTCGTCACTGTTATCATGGGGATGTATTGATTTCTCAAATGATTGAGCCGCTATTTGAGCAAGTATTTTGTCAGCAAGAGCAGACATTATCAGTTGCGTCACTACAAGGGTTGAATCCTTTAATGCAACCGATGATTATTCGGCATTGGTTTAAATGGAAGGGATTAGAAATGCCTTCTGAACGGGTAGTTAAGTTGTTATTAACGCAAGTGCTTGAGGCCTCTACGGATCGTTGTCCTGAGTTAACGGTGGGCGATTATTGTGTACGCCGTTTTCAAGATCAATTATATTTATTGAAAAACGTCTTACCGATAGATTCGGGTTCTGAACAGCGATGGCCTCAAGGTAAAAATACATTACTGTTAAAAGACAATGGGGTCTTACGGCGTTTGGATCAGTCAGAGCCGGGCAATGAGCAGGACTATTGGTCGCAATATGAAGTCATCGTCCGTTATCGACAAGGTGGGGAAAAGATTTGTTTGCCAGGTCGATCGGGAACGCATTTAGTTAAGAAATTGTTTCAGGAAGAAAAGGTGCCACCATGGTTACGTTCAAGAATGCCGTTTATTTATTTTGACGGTGAGTTAGCTGCAGTTGGCGGTCAATGGGTTGCAGATAGGTTTTACGAAATGCAATCGGGCGAGAAGTTGCAGTTTGAATGGGCTCTAGCTTGTAGTGACTGAAAATAGAATGGCGAAGATGACAATAACTTTTAAAAGAAACGTTGATTATCATGAGATAATAAACGGCTAATTCGATTTGAAAATTTAGAGAAAAAACTAATTATTTTATGACTAAATTTATTTTTATAACGGGTGGTGTGGTTTCGTCACTGGGGAAAGGTATTGCGGCGTCTTCATTGGCCGCTATTCTTGAGGCGCGTGGTTTAAACCTGACCATGATTAAGTTAGATCCCTACATTAATGTTGACCCAGGTACGATGAGCCCCTTTCAACACGGAGAGGTGTTTGTCACTGAGGATGGTGCTGAAACCGATTTGGACTTAGGGCATTATGAACGTTTCATTGATTCACAAATGCTTCAGCATAATAATTTCACGACCGGGCAGATTTATGAAAATGTTATCCGCAAAGAGCGTAGAGGGGATTATTTAGGCGCAACGGTTCAAGTTATTCCACATATTACCGATGAAATTAAACAACAGGTTATTATCGGAGCCAAAGGCGCTGACGTCGCATTGGTGGAGGTGGGTGGTACCGTGGGTGATATTGAATCATTGCCTTTTCTGGAGGCTATTCGACAATTGCGTATTGAATTAGGTGAAAGGGAAACGTTATTTATCCATTTAACCCTGGTGCCCTTTATTCGTTCGGCAGGTGAAGTGAAAACCAAGCCAACGCAACATTCGGTTAAGGAATTGCGTTCTATTGGTATTCAGCCGGATATTTTAATATGCCGATCAGAACAGGGCATTACACCTTCTGATCGAAAGAAAATTGGTTTATTTACGAATGTTTCAGAACGAGCGGTTATTTCAGCGGTTGATGCAGATTCAATTTACCGTATTCCCATGTTGCTTCATGACCAAGGCCTTGATGAAATCGTTGTTGAAAAATTAAATTTAACCGTTCCGCCAGCAGACTTAAGTCAGTGGCGACGGGTTGTTGCTGCTTTGGAAGACAGTGAAAATATAGTCACCATTGCTATTGTTGGTAAATATGTTGAGCATTTGGATGCTTATAAGTCTTTGAATGAAGCGTTAGTTCATGCCGGAATTCATACCCGAAATCGTGTGGATCTTAAGTACATAGATTCAGAAACTATCGAAGAAAATAGTTTGGAATTATTATCGGGTATGGATGCCATTTTGGTTCCTGGTGGTTTTGGTGAGCGGGGTATTGAAGGTAAAGTGGCCACCGTTAAGGTTGCACGAGAAAACAATATTCCTTATTTTGGTATCTGTTTGGGGATGCAAGTGGCGGTGATTGAATACGCCCGAAATGTGGTGGGTTTAACCAAGGCGCACAGCACCGAGTTTGTTCCTGGCGCACAAGATCCGGTGATTGGCTTGATTACCGAGTGGATGGATGAGTCCGGGCAGCAGCAGGTTCGAGGCAATGAATCTGATATGGGTGGCACTATGCGTTTAGGCGGACAAAAGTGTCAGTTGGAAAGTAATACTCTGGCGCATCAGTTATATCAGCAGGATGTTATTAGTGAGCGCCATCGACATCGGTATGAATTCAACAATCATTATTTGTCGGTATTAGAGGACAGTGGCCTACAGTTTTCTGGACGGTCAATGGATGGTCAGTTAGTTGAAATGATTGAAATACCCAGTCACCCTTGGTTTTTAGCGTGTCAGTTTCACCCTGAATTCACTTCAACGCCACGACGGGGACACCCGGTTTTTTCAGGGTTTGTTGAGGCCGCTGCTATTTATAAAAAAACAAAGGAGTCTTAATAATGAAGTTATGTGGTTTTGAAGCGGGTTTAGATCAGCCTTTTTTTCTGATTGCCGGTCCGTGTGTCATTGAAAGTGAGCAGTTGGCTATAGACACAGCCGGTCAGTTGAAAGAATTAACAACTGAATTGAATATTCCATTTATCTATAAATCATCTTTTGATAAAGCCAATCGGTCTTCACATGAGAGTTTTCGAGGGTTAGGTATAGAGAAGGGGCTTCAGATTCTAGATAAAGTGAAGCAACAGATTGGTGTGCCGGTGTTGACTGATATTCATGAAGATACGCCATTGGCAGAAGTGGCTTCCGTGGTTGATGTGATGCAGACGCCAGCTTTTCTTTGTCGACAAACGGGGTTTATTCAACGGGCTGCAGAACAAGGAAAGCCACTGAATATCAAGAAAGGGCAGTTTTTGGCTCCTTGGGATATGGTTCATGTGGTTAATAAAGCAAAAGCAACCGGAAATGAACAGATTATGGTTTGTGAACGAGGAGCTTCTTTTGGGTATAATAACCTAGTTTCAGATATGCGCTCATTAGCAGCTATGAGAGAAACAGATTGTCCTGTTGTATTTGATGCGACCCACTCGGTGCAATTGCCCGGAGGGCAAGGGACTTGTTCTGGTGGACAACGAGAATTTGTTCCGGTTTTGGCTAGAGCGGCGATGGCCGCTGGCATTGCGGGTATTTTTATGGAAACGCACCCGAATCCAGATCAGGCAAAAAGTGATGGGCCGAATGCATGGCCTCTCGATAGAATGAAGGAATTGTTAGAAATTTTATTAATACTCGATCAAACGGTTAAATCCAGTCGTTTGATAGAAACAACTTTATAGGTAAAGGAAATGGCTGAAATTGTAGACGTTCGTGCAAGAGAGATTTTAGATTCAAGAGGTAATCCAACTATTGAGGCTGATGTTGTTTTAGCTTCAGGCGTTGAGGGCAGTGCGATGGTGCCTTCAGGTGCTTCAACAGGTGAAAGAGAAGCCATTGAATTGCGTGATGGTGATAAGTCACGGTATATGGGTAAGGGTGTTCTGAATGCTGTGGAAAATACTCGAACTGAAATTCGTTCAGCGGTGATCGGTCTTGATGCCTCGGATCAAGCTTTACTTGATAAGACTATGATTGATTTAGATGGAACAGAGACTAAAGGTCGATTGGGTGCAAATGCTACCTTGGCTGTTTCTATGGCCGCGGCAGATGCTGCAGCAAAAGAGCAAGGCGAGCCACTTTATCAATACATGAATAATGACGGGGAATTTATCTTACCCGTACCGATGATGAACATTATTAATGGTGGCTCTCATGCTGACAACAGTGTGGATTTACAGGAATTTATGATTTTACCTGTGGGTGCGCCTAGTTTTACAGAAGCCATACGCTATGGTGCTGAAGTGTTTCATACCCTTAAAAAAGTATTAACCGATCAAGGGATGACAACAACAGTGGGCGATGAAGGGGGATTTGCACCTAATTTACCTTCTAATGAGGCAGCGATTAGCGTCATCCTTCAAGCCATTGAGCAGGCCGGTTATCGTCCTGGAGAAGATATCTATTTAGGTCTTGATGCTGCAAGTTCGGAGTATTTTGATAATGGTCGGTATATTTTGTCTTCTGAAAATAAACGATTTGATTCTGAAGGAATGACTGATTTTCTAGCTGATTGGGTTAATAAGTACCCGATTATTAGTATTGAAGATGGCTTAGATGAGAATGACTGGGATGGTTGGAAATATCTCACTGAGCAATTAGGGGATAAAATTCAATTGGTGGGTGATGATTTATTTGTAACCAATCCAGCGATCTTAAAGGAAGGCATTGATAAACAAATTGCAAATTCTATTTTGATTAAAGTAAACCAAATTGGCACGTTGACTGAAACATTTGAAGCAATAGCGATGGCTAAGGCGGCTAATTATTCTGCAGTAGTTTCTCATCGATCAGGAGAAACAGAAGATGTCACAATTGCTGATTTAGTCGTGGCTACAGGAACAGGTCAAATTAAAACAGGTTCTTTGAGTCGTTCGGATCGTATCGCTAAATATAACCGACTCATGAAAATAGAAGAGCAATTAGGCTCTAAGGCGAGTTATGCAGGCAGAAGTGCTTTCAGAATGTTGGGTTAATTAGTCGCTTAGATCAAAACAGTGCGTATTTTGTTGGTGGTCATTGGGGTATTAACGGTGATGTTACAGTATCGACTCATATTTGGTGAAGGCGGTTTGCAGCAAATTAGTCTTTATCAACAGCAGATCGATAGTCTGAGCCAACAAAACGTGGTTAAAAAAGAACGAAATGACCGTATTTATCGTGAGGTTTTGGCTTTAAGAAAAGGTGATGCGGCCCTTGAAGAGCGAGCCCGAAATGAATTGGGTATGATTGGAAAGGAAGAAACCTTTTATCAATATTTACAGACTGGATCTTCGCAGATTGCGCACCGTCAATAGTTTTGTTTCTTGGCGGTACGTGATCTTCTCAGACGGTATCAATATTCATGGTAACTGTTCAGTTGACCATGGTTCAGAGATTTTCTTAAGTAAGTTTTTTATTTTTAAGTATTTATGAGTGAGTCAGAGAAATTTTGGGGTGTTGTTCCTGCCGCTGGTGTTGGTAAGCGAATGCAGTCTGATCGCCCGAAACAATATTTGTTATTAGGCGCAACAACGGTCATTGAGCAAACATTATTTCAGTTGTTACAGGCTGATTGTTTTGCCGGTATTGCTGTGGCCATTTCGCCAGAAGATCCTTATTGGCCTACCTTATCTTGTTCGCAACATGAAAAAATTATTCGTGCAGAGGGTGGGCAAGAACGGGCTGATTCAGTCTTGTCAGCTTTAAATGCTTTGAGTCATAAGGCCTCTGATGATGATTGGGTTTTGGTGCATGATGCAGCGCGACCGTGTCTTAAGACATCCGATATTCATCGTTTGATTGATACGCTTAAAGGTGATGCTGTGGGCGGTATTTTGGCATTGCCATCGCATGATACTTTAAAGAATGTCAGGCAGGGTGAAATTGTTGATTCGGTGGATAGGAATAAAGTCTGGCGTGCTTTGACGCCTCAAATGTTCCGCTACGGGGCATTAAAAAAGGTATTAGAGTTGGCTAGAGAGAAAGGTCAAGTGGTGACTGATGAAGCCAGTGCTTTTGAATTAAATGGCTTTCAGCCGAAAATTGTAGAAGGGCATACGGGTAATATTAAAATAACTCGTCCAGAGGATTTAATATTGGCAAAATTTTATTTGGAGCAAGCATGATACGAATTGGTCAGGGCTATGATGTGCACCGTTTTCAAGAAGCGGGTGACGTTATTTTAGGGGGCGTAACTATCGACTTTGATAAAGGTATTGCGGCGCATTCAGATGGAGACGTTGTGCTTCATGCCTTAGCTGATGCCTTGTTAGGATCAGTAGCCTTGGGTGATATAGGGCACCATTTTCCCGATACAGACCCTGCCTTTGAGGGTGCGGATAGCCGCGTTTTATTGAAACATGTATCTAGTATTGTTGCTGAAAAGGGCTATCGTTTAGTGAATGCAGATATTACTATTATTGCCCAAGCACCTAAAATGGCACCCCATATTCATGCCATGAGAAATAATATTGCGAGTGATCTTGAGGTGGCACTGGATTGTATTAATGTCAAAGCAACGACGACAGAGCACCTGGGTTTTGAGGGGCGTAGTGAAGGGATTGCTGTACAAGCCACCGTGTTGATGACCGATGGTTTATCTTAGCCGCTGCGGTTAAAGTAGTATTGTTGTTGTGCTTTGTGTTCTAAGCTTATCAGTTAAGGTTTTATAGTGACAGACTTCTTGGCTTGGCCGAATGCTTATAGTGGTCCTTATGGGTCAGGGTTGATTCGTCAAGCACCGGAAGATTTTGTAGTCGAAGAGGTGCTGCCTTTTAGCCCCAGTGGGGATGGAGAGCATCTATTTTTATTTATTGAAAAACGTGGTGAAAATACCGAGTATGTGGCCCGTCAATTGTCAAAATTCACCGGTGTTTTAGCGCGTGATATCGGTTATGCGGGCTTAAAAGATCGGCATGCAGTCACACGTCAGTGGTTTAGTCTTTGGTTGCCAGGGAAAGCAAATCCTGATTGGCAGTCTTGGGATCAAGCCAACATCACTTTGATTGATACCGCACGACATCATAAAAAGCTCAGGCGAGGGGTATTAACAGGGAATAAGTTCAGTTTAATTGTTCGGCAGTGGGAAGGTGATGTTGAGCAAACCGAGACGCTATTGAAGGTCATTGCTAAGACCGGTATCGCTAATTACTATGGCCAACAACGTTTTGGGCGTGACGGTAAGAATATTGAGAAAGCACGGCTTTTATTTCAAGGTAAGTCTTTTAATAGAAATCAACGCAGTCTCTATTTGTCAGCGGTACGGTCATTTATTTTCAATGGTATTTTAGCGCGTCGCATTGAGTTAAATAACTGGAATCAAGTTGTATTGGGTGATGTTTTGCAATTTGATGGTTCCAATAGCTTCTTCCAAACCGACACGATTGACAGCGATGTGGCGGTTCGCGTTGCGAGCTTAGAAGTTCATCCAACGGGGTGTTTGTGGGGTCGTGGCGAGGTGCTGGTACAGGCTGAGTCATGGCGTATTGAGCAAGCGCTATTAAGCCAGCATAGTGAGCTTAAAGAAGGCCTGGAAGCAATGGGGTTACAGTTAGGACGTAGAGCATTCAGGGTCCGAGTAGAGGGGTTAAGGTGGGATTTTGTTGATGCAGAAACATTAACGTTATCATTTTTTCTGCCGGCAGGTAGTTATGCGACAGCGTTGTTAAAAGAAATTATTGTTGTTAGGAATTAAGATGGATTTTATACAGGCATTTGCATTAGCTTTTTTACAGGGTTTGACGGAGTTTTTACCGGTATCAAGTTCAGCGCATCTTATTTTAATGCCGGTTATTTTTGGTTGGGAAGATCAGGGGCAAGCCTTTGACGTTGCGGTTCATATCGGGACTTTGTTTGCCGTTGTTAGTTTTTATCGAAAAGATATTGTTAGCTTAGTAGGTGCTTGGTTCGCATCGGTGACCAAAAAGCAAAACTCTGAAGAGTCCAGACTCGCATGGGCGGTTATTCTTGCAACGATACCGGTTGGTTTGGTCGGGATTTCTATTTCTGAAGACCTAGAACAATTATTGCGCTCGCCAGTGGTGATTGCGGTTGCAACCATTATTTTTGCAGTTTTATTGGGCTGGTCAAGTCGACAAGCGACGGAGAAGCGTGTTGCAGTTACACTGAAGGACGCATTGATTGTGGGATCTTTTCAGGCCCTTGCGTTAATTCCGGGGACATCTCGGTCAGGTATTACTATAACAGCAGGGTTATTGTTAGGGCTTACCCGTAATCAAGCGGCACGATTTTCGTTTTTATTGTCTATTCCCGTCATCGTTTTGGCAGGGTTACTGAAAAGTCTTGAGCTTTACCATTCATCAGCGCCTGTGGTTTGGGAGTTTATGTTGGTGGGTGTGGTGGTGTCAGCCCTGGTCGCTTATTTATCAATCGGTTGGTTCTTAACGTTTTTAGAAAAGGTGGGTGTTATGCCATTTATTTGGTATAGACTTATTCTTGGGATTGTCTTATTGGTTGTGTTTATCCATTAAACTGAGCAAAACATAGACGGCGCCAGTGCCGCCCGCATGACGAGGCGCAGAGCAAAAGGCGAGAACATGCGGGTATTGTCTTAGCCATTGATTAAGGCTGTTCTTGAGAATAGGTTTTTGGTTGGGTGAACGGTAGCCTTTACCGTGAATAATATGAATACAACGGTAATGCGCTAGAAGGCAGTCGTGAAGGAACTGCGTGAGCTGGTTTTTTGCTTCGGTTCGTGTGAGGCCGTGCAGGTCGAGTTCAGCATCAATTTCAAAAAAACCTTTACGCATTTTTTTTAGGGTATTTTTTTGCAGGCCCGGGGCTATAAACTCTAAATTATCAATGTCACTAAGTAGGTCAAGTGCATCGATCGGTGTATCATGTGGACTTTGATAAAAGTCAGGCTTGGATACTCTGGGGGTGACTGATTGTTTCGGTGCTCGATGGAGATGTAGGCGGTCATTTTTAATGGATTTTACCTTGCCGACAGTTTTTCTAAACAACATCATGTCTTCATCAGAAGGTTTTTTTTTGCGGGCCATGTTTGTTAAAGCGTCTGATAGGATTGAAAAGTACAATAGTATTATGGATGAAGATTGTGAATTTTAGCGTTTTTTTAAAGGATTGAGCGAATAGTTATGAAAATTTTGTTGTGTAATGATGATGGCTATTTTGCTGAGGGCTTGCTAGTGCTGGCGGCAGCCTTAAAAGAACAAGCGGATATCACGGTAGTCGCACCGGATAAAAACCGCAGTGCAGCCAGTAATTCTTTGACGTTAGAATTACCGCTTAGAGTCAGTGAGATCGAGCCAAATTTTTATAAAGTAGATGGTACGCCGACAGATTGTGTGCATCTCGCTATTACAGGGCTTATTGAGACGGAGCCTGATATGGTGATTGCAGGCATCAATCATGGCGCTAATATGGGGGATGACGTGTTGTATTCAGGGACCTTGGCAGCCGCTACTGAAGGTCGCTTTTTAGGATTCCCTGCCATAGCGATTTCTATGGCGTCAAATGAGCCTAAGCATTTGGAAACAGCGGCAGCGGTTGCAGTACATTTATTACATCGTATTCAGGAAAAGCCATTAGCGAAAGATGTGGTTTTGAATGTTAATGTTCCTGATATTCCTCGGTCTGAATTAAAAGGCTATCAAGTGACGCGGTTGGGTCAGCGACATAAATCTGAGCCGGTGATTAAAGCCGAAGATCCACGGGGGCGGCCTATTTATTGGGTGGGCCCACCGGGATTAGCACGTGATGATGGTTTTGGAACGGATTTTGATGCCGTAAGAAATAATTATGTTTCCATTACCCCGTTACAACTTGATCTGACGCGTTATGAGTTAATAGATGATTTATCAGCGTGGATTGATGGGGCGGACACGATATGAAAACACGTGAGGGGATCGGTATGACATCTCGCCGCACTAGGAATCGAATGATTGATCGGTTAATGGAGCAGGGGATTAGCAATCATAGCGTTCTAAATATTATGAGAGATACACCGCGGCATTTATTTATGGATGAGGCGCTATCTAGCCGTGCTTATGAAGATGTTGCATTACCCATTGGCCAGAATCAAACGATTTCTCAGCCTTATATTGTTGCGAGAATGACGGAATTATTGGTCGGTCATGGGGTAACGGGCAGTGTATTAGAGATTGGAACGGGGTGTGGGTATCAAACGGCTATTTTAGCGCAAATGGTAGGTCAAGTTTATTCTGTTGAACGAATTTCATCACTACAAGACAAGGCCCGTAGATTATTAATGGATTTGTCGATTAGAAATATTAAATATTTACACAGCGATGGGGGCTGGGGATGGTCTGATTTTGCACCTTACGAGGGTGTTTTGGTAGCGGCAGCACCGACAGAAATTCCGAAAGGACTGTTGCAGCAAATGAAAGAAGGCGGGGTGATGATTATTCCGGTTGGACCGCAAGGTGATCAGGTGTTGCAAAAGGTGGTCAAGACGGCGACCGGTTATGATGTAGAGGATATTGAACCCGTTAGTTTTGTTCCGTTCGTACAGGGGAAGCAGTAGTGTTTTGGGCGCGTTGTTATGAGTCGATGTTGCGCTGGGCACAACATCGACATGCGGCTAAGTATTTATTTATTTTGAGTTTTGCTGAGTCGTCTTTTTTCCCATTGCCGCCAGATATTATGCTGGCTCCTATGGCGTTATCTCAGCCTAAAAAAGCATTGTTCTTTGCCTTTTTGACAACCCTTGCGTCTGTATTAGGCGGTATTCTGGGTTATATGATTGGGTTATATGCGATGGATTGGGTCATGCCATGGTTGCAAAATAGTGTCTACGGCGACTCTTTTATACGTGTTCAGGGCTGGTTTGAGCAATGGGGTGTTTGGGCGGTATTCTTGGCGGGATTTTCACCGATACCTTATAAGGTTTTTACCATTGCATCGGGTGCTTTTGGATTGGTTTTTTTACCTTTTGTCGGGGCCTCTATTTTGGGTAGAGGAGCACGATTTTTTTTAGTCGCGGGTTTGATTGGCTGGGGTGGTGAGCGTCTAGATGGTTTAATTAGACGCTATATGAATACACTCGGGTGGCTAATGGTGTGCGTGGTGATGGTGGCTATCTTAGGGTATCAGTTTTTGGTCGCGTCAAATTAATGAAAGCACAATGAAATATAATCAATTAGGACAAACGAAATTAAGGGTCAGTGAGTTGTGCTTAGGGACCATGACGTTTGGCGAGCAAAATACCGAACAACAAGGCCATGATCAACTCGATAGGGCGTTAGATTATGGCGTTAACTTTATTGATACGGCAGAAATGTATGCTATTCCGCCACGGGCTGAGACTTTTGGGCAGACAGAAGCAATTATTGGGCGATGGTTTAGGGCGCGTAAAAACCGTGACCGGGTCGTTCTGGCAACCAAGGTTATCGGTAAAGCCGATGATTTTATGCCTTATGTCAGAGGGGGAATGACTCGGCTCAATAAGCATAATATTGAATTGGCTTTAAATGATAGCTTGAGGCGGTTGAATACCGATGTTATTGACCTTTATCAAATACACTGGCCAGACCGAAATACTAATTTTTTTGGTCGCTTGGGGTATCAGCATCAACCCGATGACAGTGCCGCATCGATTGAAGAAACATTGTCGGTGTTGAATACCCTTGTGGCATCGGGTAAAGTGCGGGCGATAGGTGTTTCTAATGAAACAGCCTGGGGAGCTATGGAGTATATTCGGCTTAGTGGCAACGGTGTGGGGCCTCGAATTGCGAGCATACAAAATCCATATAATTTATTAAATCGAAGTTATGAGGTGGCTTTGGCGGAGGTTTCGCATCAAGAGACAGTGGGCCTGTTGGCGTATTCACCGTTAGCCTTTGGTGTTTTAAGTGGTAAATATTTGGCTAATCAGCGACCTGACCATGCACGGCTTACTTTGTTTCCGAGTTACCAGCGATACTCCAATACGGTAGCGGTTAAGGCAACAAAAGCATATGTCGATTTGGCCCAGGAGGCAGGGCTAATACCGAGTCAGATGGCGTTAGCTTATGTTAACAGTCGTCCCTTTGTGGCCGCGACTATTATTGGTGCTACAACGTTAGCACAGTTACAAGAAAACATAGCCAGTACTGAGGTGCATTTAAGTGATGATGTGATAGCGGAAATTGATGCTATTCATCAACGATGGCCTAACCCATGCCCGTGATCAATGTGGGCTTTAGGGGTGTTTAAAAAATAGTGACAACAGGTGGATGATTTCCACCCGTTGTCAAAAAAGTGCTTTAGTCCCAGGACAAAGCACCCCCCGTTTGATATTCAGTCACACGCGTTTCAAAGAAGTTTTTCTCTTTCTTTAGGTCAAGAACTTCGGACATCCACGGGAAGGGGTTTTGAGCACCAGGATATTGCTCAGGAAGTCCAATTTGGCTACAGCGTCGGTTGGCAATAAAATGGAGGTATTCCTTGAACATAGGAGCATTTAACCCTAAAACACCGCGTGGCATGGTGTCATAAGCATATTGGATTTCAATATCGACTGCTTCATGGATGATATTTATGATGTCTTCTTTAAACGTTTCGGTCCATAGATGTGGGTTCTCAATTTTAATTTGATTAATGACATCAATACCAAAATTCATATGCATGGATTCATCACGAAGAATGTATTGGAATTGCTCCGCGGTACCGGTCATTTTATTACGTCGACCCATGGACAGAATTTGGGCAAATCCGACATAAAAGAAGATGCCTTCAAAGATGACGTAAAAGGCAATAAGTTCACGTAACAGCATTTGGTCATGTTCATCGGTGCCAGTCTGAAAGTTGGGGTCGCTTAGGTGTTGTGTAAAGGGGAGTGCCCATTCTGCTTTACGCGCAACAGCCGGCAGTTCTCGGTACATGTTGAAAATTTCCCCATCGTCCATTCCCAGTGACTCGATGACATATTGATAAGCATGGGTATGTACAGCTTCTTCAAAAGCCTGACGCAAGAGATACTGGCGACATTCTGGGTTTGTAATATGACGATAGACGGCCAACACTAGATTGTTAGCCACTAAGGAGTCTGCTGTAGAAAAGAAGCCAAGATTACGTTTAATAATCATGCGTTCATCTTCGGTTAATCCATCTTTACTTTTCCACAAAGCGATATCTGCAGTCATGTTGACTTCTTGAGGCATCCAGTGATTAGCACAACCATCTAGATATTTTTGCCAAGCCCAATCGTATTTGAAAGGAACTAATTGATTTAAATCAGCACGGCAATTGATGATTTTCTTATCATCGACCTGAATGCGTCGCGCACCTATTTCAATTTTCTCTAGCCCGGTGGTTCTAATAGGTGTTTCGGGAGCTGTGGTTTCTTCTGGGCGTATTTGTGTGGCTGTTTCAACAATAGCACCTTGAGTCTGATTGTTGTCCAAAGTGAGTTCGTTGGTTTCTGGGGCAAGGTTTCCACCTAAGTTGGCAAAAGGGTCATCATTCCAGTTTTGCATTATTTTATCTCCCTGATTTTCTTAATATACAGTTAATTAAGCGATTACAAATTATTGGCATGCTTCACATTCTGGATCAAGAATGGAGCAAACGTTAGGTTCATCGCTTGATTCTGGTGTTAATTGGACGGCGTTTAGTTTATTGTCAGATAGGGTGCTTTTTTCAACATGGGTTGCACCCATGCTGCGTAGATAATAGGTGGTTTTAAGGCCACGTAACCAAGCTAGTTTGTAAATGGTGTCGAGTTTTTTGCCATTAGGTTCGGACATATATAAGTTAAGTGATTGCCCTTGATCGATCCATTTTTGACGACGAGAAGCCGCTTCTATAAGCCAGCGGGAGTCTATTTCAAACGCAGTGGCGTAGCGTTGTTTTAGATCATCTGGGATACGGGCAATTTTCTGAACACTGCCATCATAGTATTTAAGGTCATTGATCATGACATCATCCCAGAGATTACGTTGTTTTAATTCGTTAACGAGGTAAGGGTTTACAACGGTAAATTCACCGGATAGGTTGGATTTTACAAATAGGTTTTGGTAGGTCGGTTCAATCGATTGGGAAACACCACAAATATTGGAAATAGTTGCAGTGGGTGCGATAGCCATAGTATTTGAGTTACGAATGCCGTGTTTCTTAATCCGTTCACGTAACTGATCCCAGTTGAGCGATTGGGACTCATCCATTTGTAAGAATTTTCCACGGTGTTTTTTTAATAATTTAATGGAATCAATAGGGAGAATACTTTGATCCCATAAAGAACCTTTGAATGTCGGGTAGCTACCGCGTTCTTCAGCTAACTCTGAAGAGGCTTCGATAGCATAGTAGCTAATAGCTTCCATAGAGCGATCAGCGAAATTAACCGCGTCTTCAGAGGCGTAAGCATGGCCAGTCTTATATAGGGCGTCTTGGAAACCCATGACGCCAAGGCCAACGGGGCGGTGCCGTAAGTTGGAGTGGCGAGCTTGCGGAACGCTGTAGAAGTTATAATCAATGACATTGTCGAGCATGCGCATTGCTGTTTGAATGGTTTTTTGTAGTTTTTTAAGATCTAAGCCTTGTTCTGTGGTATGAGCCGCTAGATTGACTGAACCTAAGTTGCACACTGCGATTTCACTGTCTGAGGTATTCAAGGTGATCTCTGTGCAGAGATTAGAACTGTGTACGACCCCAGTGTGTTGCTGAGGTGAGCGTAAATTACAAGGGTCTTTGAAGGTCATCCAAGGGTGGCCAGTTTCAAAAACCATGGAGAGCATTTTGCGCCATAACGTTGTGGCCGGTAGGCGTTTAAAATTAGCTATTTCACCGCGATCAGCTTTTTGTTCATAACGAACATAAGCTGCTTCAAAGGCTTCGCCATACAGATCGTGTAAGTCCGGTGTTTCTTCGGGTGAAAACAAGGTCCACTCGGCTTCTTCGGCGATGCGCTTCATGAATAAGTCGGGTATCCAGTTGGCGGTATTCATATCATGGGTACGGCGACGGTCATCCCCGGTGTTTTTACGCAGATCGAGGAACTCTTCAATATCTAAGTGCCAGCTTTCTAGGTAAGCGCACATGGCTCCTTTTCGTTTGCCGCCTTGGTTAACGGCTACCGCCGTATCATTAGCAACTTTTAGAAAGGGAACAACACCTTGTGATTTTCCATTGGTGCCTTTAATGTGTGAGCCCATGGCACGAACACGCGTCCAGTCATTGCCTAAGCCGCCGGCATATTTTGACAGCATCGCATCATCTTTTATGGCGCTAAAAATGCCGTCCAAGTCATCAGGGATTGTGGTTAAGTAACAAGATGATAATTGTGGACGTAGTGTACCTGAGTTAAAGAGAGTGGGGGTTGAACTCATGAAATCGAAACTAGAGAGTAGATTGTAGAATTCAATAGCCCGTTCTTCACGGTTAATTTCATTAATCGCTAAGCCCATGGCGACGCGCATGAAAAAGGCCTGTGGTAATTCAAAGCGAATCTCTTGGTGATGAATGAAATAGCGATCATATAATGTTTGCAAGCCAAGGTAGGTGAACTGTAGGTCTCGTTCTGGGTGTAGGGCTTCGCCTAACTGGGCCAAATTATATTGTTCGAGTGTTTTGTCGAGTAATCCTAGTTGAGCACCGCGTTGGATATAGTGGGCGAAAAATGAGCCATACTGTTGAGCCATTTCATCTTGTGTCGCCGCGCTAGGTGATTTATTGATGAAAGACAGTGCTTCACTGCGAAAGTTATCCATGAGCAAGCGGGCGGCGACATAAGAATAGTTAGGTTCTTTCTCGATATGTGATCGTGCGCTCATGACCAGTGTTTTGCCAATATCAGCTTCAGAGACACCATCAAACATATTGCGTATTGATTCTTGAAAAATAATTTCAGCATCAATGTCATCAAGCCCTTGGCAGGCTTCTGCAATGATCTTTCTGAGTCGATCAGTATCTAAATTTTTCTTTTGACCGTCCGCAGTAGTGACGGTGAGTGTGATGGCGGTTTCGCTTGGAGTAATCGGAGCGGATTGTTCTTTATCGGCACGTAATTGGGCATGTTCTTCCCGGTACAGCACATAGGCGCGAGCAACTTTATGGTGTTCGCTGCGCATAAGCGCTAATTCAACTTGATCTTGAATGTCCTCAATATGAATGGTGCCGCCACTGGAAAGGTGACGGGTTAGCGCGGCCTTAACTTGTGTGCTTAAGTGCGCAACGTTTTCATGGATACGGTTACTGGCTGCGGCATGTCCACCTTCAACAGCTAGAAATGATTTGGTAATAGCAACAGATATTTTGTCAGCATCAAAGGCGGTAACCTTCCCGTTACGTCTGATAACATGAATTTCACCGGGTGTCATGGCGGTAAATTCTGTCGTGGGGGTTAATAGTTCTGGAGTAGCTGTGGTAGTGGTTGCTTCCGTGGGTGTTGTTTCTGTTTCCATAAGGTTCTCCAAAAATTGATGCGATACTGAGTCTTTTCTGTTGCCGACGGGCTAAGACTCATTTGTTATCGGCGGTACTGAAAGCGTAACGAATGGATCTTGGCGGGTGTCAGTGATTATACACTATATTGTGGTTTGTAAATAAAAAAACACCACATAGTGTGTTTTAGCTGTTGCTTGATTGTGGATAAGTTGTGCTTAATTAAGCTAACTTATTGGAAAGAAAGAAGAAAAATAAACAGTGGCTGTGGGGTGTAGGCTCTGAAGTTTCCAGTACGAGGATTTAGGACTGTTAACACCGAGTCGGCAAAAGAAGCGTCAAAATTACATTTTATCCTCCTTACCTTATAGTTTATGATGGTTAGCGATGAGAATAAAAATCGTATTTAATAACAATAAACTTAACTGCTCCTAATGACAACGCCTCCTGAATTTTCACAGTCCAATATTTTTAAAGACTGGTTTAATCACTTACTGCCTAATTTGCAAGCAGCCAACCTAGCGATTATTTTATTTGCTGGATTTGGTTTGATTTATTTTCTGGCAGAATTATTGTTGCCTGTTTTTGCAGCGATTGTCATTGCATATTTATTAGAAGGTGTTGTTTCTTATGCGGAGAAAAAAGAACTACCGCGCCTGCCTTGTGTGCTCGTTGTATTTTCAGCATTTATTGCCTTTTTGGGCTTTGTGTTGTTTGTGTTGATTCCGATGCTTTATAAGCAAACCATAGAGTTAATCGAGCGAATCCCGAGTATGATTTCGACAATGCAGATGAAGGTTATGGAGTTGCCGGAAATGTATCCTAACGTGGTGACTGAGGAGCAAGTTCTGGTTTTGATGCAGTCATTACAAACAGAAATGCTTCAATATGGTCAGGATGTATTGTCAGTTTCTGCGGCATCATTCGTAAGTGTTATTACGGCGGTTATTTTTCTGGTTTTGTTACCTGTCGTTGTGTTCTTCCTGTTAAAGGACAAAACAAAGATTTTAGTTTGGTTTAGCCGGTTCTTACCGGAGGAGCGGTTATTATCTATGCGGGTTTGGAAGGAGGTTGATATTCAAATTGGTCGCTATATCCGGGGCAAGTTTTTTGAGGTGCTGTTGTTATGGTTGGCAAGTTTTATCACCTTTAGTCTCATCGGTTTAAATTATTCAATGTTGTTGGCTGTTTTTATGGGCTTGTCAGTCATCATTCCTTACGTCGGGGCAACATTAGTCACACTGCCGGTCTTAGGGGTAGCACTGTTTCAATGGGGATTGGGTTCTGAATTTATTTATGCGGCTACCGCTTATTCAATTATACAGGCGATAGACGGCGTGGTTTTGGTGCCACTGTTATTCTCAGAAGCTGTCAATATACATCCTATAGCTATTATTGTTGCGATTCTCTTTTTTGGCGGGATTTGGGGCATGTGGGGCGTTTTTTTTGCGATCCCATTGGCAACCGTTGTACAAGCAGTACTGACTGCTTGGCCTAAGGTAAAAGATCAGAATAAGGTGGTCGTGTAGGTTTTTTGAACCTATAAGAGCACGGCGTTATCGTGCTTAGTTTAATGCTTTCAGGTGTGTTAGTACGGTCGCGATATGTTCTTTGACGCGTATTTTTCGCCAAGCTTCAATGAGAATACCGTTCTCATCAATTAGAAAAGTACTGCGTTCTATACCTCTAACTTGTTTGCCGTACATGTTTTTCATTTTGATCACGTCAAAAAGAGTACATAAATGTTCATCGCTGTCAGACAATAATTCAAACGGGAACTGATGTTTGGTTTTAAAGTTCTCATGGGTGCGGAGCGTGTCTCTAGAGATTCCAAAGATAGTAGTATTGAGGGCCGTAAATTCGGCAATATGATCGCGAAAGTCTTGTCCTTCAGTGGTGCAGCCGGGCGTATTGTCTTTAGGGTAAAAATACAAAATAACCTTTTTCCCTCGAAGGTCAGAGAGTTTTATGAGGGTGTTGTTTGTGGCATTACTTTCAAAATCAGGGACTTGCTGCCCCAGGGTAACGGTTGTCATAGGTCAGTTATAAGGTAGTCATAAAAGGTATTGTGAGATTATTCTAATATCATACCTTGGTCGGGATGAGTTAGGCTAAATTTAGAGCGTGAAATTTTAGGATATTCAGGTGATGAATTCATTTCCAGAACATGGCGCGTCATAGTATTATTTAAATTGTCGATGACGGCTAAGTGAATGTTTGTTAGGGTGGCTTAAAGGAAAAGGTTGGTTATATGAAAAAGAAAAATGATCAGGATGATGGAAAAGCGGAAGAATTTCCTGCCTTTGATTATGAGGTGCCAGATTCGGATACAGTAGACGAAAGTCATGAGCGCAATCAGAGCGATGGTTCGCATGTGGAACATTTGCAACGGGAGACCGATGAGGCACTGCTTCGGTTAGACGGCAGAATGCAAAGTTACGAGAGGCAAAGTATTGAAAAAAGTCAGATTGCTAGCACAAGAGCATTAACGCTGTCGGGGGTTAATTTAGTGTTGCTTGTTGTTATTTTTTTCTTTGGAGCATCACTTTATTCGACCATGGGCATGCTTGAACATAAGAATACATCAACGGATGTCACGGGCTTAGCTGAGCAGCAAAATAAATTATCGGATAAGGTGCAAAGGTTATCAGAACAAGTGGACAACGTTGTTAAAAGCCGTCAAGCGGGATCTGATTCGGGCGTTGGCTTAACGGTGATGACCCAAATTGAAGCTCGGTTGTCGCAACTGGAGGACAGTGCTAAGAATGTGACCTTACCCGAAGCGATGCAGGACACGATGGTAATAACCCAGCCAGTCACCGGGCAGTGGATTGTTAGTCTATACTCTTTTAAAGACGCAGAAGTAGCACAACAGCAGGCGACAGAGTTGTTTGATCAAGGTATAGAGGTTGCAATTTCAGCCGTTGAAGTTCAGGGGGCAACTTGGTATAGGCTTTATTTGGGTGGTTTTACCGACAAAAAGGACGCGGAGGCTTATGCTGAGCAGGCACGAAAAGCATTGGGGTTCAAGCTTGCCTGGGTGACGCAAGTACAATAGGGCGGTCCAGTTGAGGCGGTAGATGTAAATGATTCATAAGCCCTGTGATTTATTGTTCTGGAGGTTTTAACCGTGGCAAATAAATTAGTGGTAGCGATATCATCAAGAGCACTGTTTGATTTGGATGAATCGCATCAGGTGTTCGAGACCGAAGGAAAGGAGGCTTTTTGTCGTTATCAAATTGAGCATGAAAATAAGGCCTTAGAACCGGGTTTTGGTTACCCATTGGTGAAGAAACTGCTTTCACTGAATGATTGTTTTCCAGATGATCCGTTGGTTGAAGTTATTTTAATTTCGCAAAATAGTGCAGATACCGGTCTGCGTATTTTTAATGCGATAGCGGCGCACCAGCTCAAGATTACGCGGGCTGTTTTTTCCAGTGGGCGATCGCCTTATTTGTATATTCCCGCGTTTGAGGCGGATTTATTTTTATCAGCAAATGCTGAAGATGTTGTCAATACGTTAAATGCGGGTTATGCAGCGGCAACGATATTAACGCCGGCAAGTAATGATAAGCATCCAGATCAATTACGAATAGCTTTTGATGGGGATGCGGTTTTGTTCTCAGATGAGTCTGAACGAATTTTTCAAGAACAAGGACTCGCAGCCTTTACAGAAAACGAGCGCTTGGCTGCAGACCAGCCGTTAGGTGGCGGACCGTTTAAGAATTTTCTGTCGGCGTTACAGCGTGTGCAAAGTCATTTTTCAGAAGAGTCAGCCCCTATTCGAACCGCGTTAGTGACTGCACGTGCAGCACCTGCGCATGAACGGGTAGTGCGTACGTTTAGAGCGTGGAATATTCGAATTGATGAAGCGATGTTCTTAGGCGGGCGCGAAAAAGGGCCTTTTTTGGATGCGTTTGGTGCGGATATTTTCTTTGATGATCAAAAAGGCCATTGTGAGTCTGCAGGTAAGCATGTGGTTTCAGCCCATGTTCCGCATGGTGTCGCCAATCAGAAGTCATAAACCGTTATCAGGTTGGCGAGGTTATTGAAGATTAATGACTGTTTTAGCGGGTTTTCCGGCTTGTTCTTGCACGAGTTGGGGGACCAAATACCCTGGAAGAGTATTTCTAAGTGTATTGACTAATCTGACGGCATCTTCGTGTTGTACATCGAAGTGCTGGGTGCCGGTTACTTTGTCCAGTAAGTGGAGATAATAGGGTTGAATCTGTGCGTCGAAAAGCGTCTCGCTGAGTTGTTGTAACGTTTCAACAGAATCATTGATATTTTTTAATAAAACGGACTGATTAAGGACGGTGAATTCATTTTGGATGAACTGTTTAGTGACAGCTTTAACCGTATGATCTATTTCATTGGGGTGGTTGCAATGTAAGACGATAATGATTTTTTTATCCGTTTGGTTTAGGAGGTTGATGAGTTCTGGAGTGATACGTTCAGGTAACACAATGGGAATGCGGCTATGAATACGAATGCGCTTAATATGTGTTATTTTCTTGAGCGCGGTAAATAAATGGTGTAGGCGGTCATCGTTAAGAATGAGAGGGTCGCCGCCACTGAGGATGACTTCAGAAATAGCGGGCTGTTGTTGTAAATAATCCAGCGCACTACTTTGAGCATCGCGGCGAAGATGTTGGTCAGCGTAGGGAAATTCTTTTCGAAAACAATAACGGCAATTGATGGCGCAACTTCCGGTATTGATAAGTAATGCCCGTCCTTGATATTTATGAATAATGCCTGGGGCAGCAAGCGCATTGATATCACCGACAGGGTCGCTAGTGTAGTGTGTGTCGGTCAAAAGTTCATGGGTAACGGGGAGTACTTGAAGGAGTAAGGGGTCTTTAGGGTCATTCTTTTTGATACGGTTAGCGTAATTACGGGGTACGCGTAATGAAAATTTTTGCGCGGCTTGCTGGGAAATCGGAAGATCTTTAGGGTCGAGGTTCAGGAATTGGCAGAGCTCGGTTATATCGGTAAAGGCCTTTGCTAAGTGTTGTTGCCAGTTTTGAGGTGTGTTAAGGAGTGTTGACATAGATCGGCAGTATTCGTTAGCGCTTTTGTAGAGCGAGGGACGTTGCCTTATAAAGGGCTTTTAAAGTGCCTAGACGATATAACATAGTAATGTACATTAGCAATAATTTTATTTCTTTGGTAACGGGATAAATAGCCGTTTGTTGTTAGAGTGATTATAATGATAAGTTTTGTAGCATATTCTAAGAGGGCATCATGGCCAGTTACAGTACCAATGAATTTAAAGGGGGATTAAAAATCATGCTTGATAATGATCCCTGTTCAATTATTGAGAATGAGTTTGTTAAACCGGGGAAAGGGCAAGCTTTTAGCCGCGTTAAAATCAGGAACTTGAAAACGGGTCGTGTGATAGAAAGAACGTTTAAATCCGGTGAGTCTGTTGAAGCAGCCGATGTGGTTGAAACTGACATGCAGTTTCTATATTACGATGGTGAGTTTTGGCATTTCATGGTGCCGGATACATTTGAGCAATATTCTGCCGGTGAGAACGCCCTGGGCGATGCCAAAATGTGGCTCAAGGATCAAGATATTTGTACGGTGACATTGTGGAATGGTCAGCCGTTGTCGGTGATGCCGCCTAATTTTGTAGAGTTGACGATTACTGAAACAGACCCGGGCTTAAAAGGAGATACATCTGGCGGCGGCGGTAAGCCGGCGACGTTGGAAACGGGCGCGGTGGTGCGCGTACCTTTATTTGTTCAGATCGGAGAGCTGATTAAAGTTGATACCCGTAAAGGGGAGTATGTTGGGCGATCAAAAGAGTAATTGCGATTCTTTTTGGGCGCCGAGTTGTTCGCTAGAGGTCTTGCAGTTACGAGCACAGGTTTATGCCTCAATTAGAGCGTTTTTTAACAGTCGATGTGTTTTGGAAGTGGAAACACCACTGTTAAACCAGGCCAGTGGAACTGAGCCGACTATTCAGTTTTTTGAAACGCACGATCAGAGTCGCTTAAAACAGCAAACGTTATTTCTGCAAACCTCGCCAGAATTTGCCATGAAGCGATTGCTGGCGAGTGGTAGTGGTTCTATTTTTCAATTAGCTAAGGCCTTTAGGCAAGGTGAGGTGGGCCGCTTTCATAACCCTGAATTTACGTTACTGGAATGGTATCGCATTGGCTTTGACCTTGATGCGTTGATGAATGAAACGGCTGATCTGCTGGTGCATTTACTGCCTTCACTCGCAAAGCAAAAAACCATGAAGGTGACTTATCAAACGATTTTTAACAACGCCGTTGGCGTAGATCCTTTGTCAGCATCGGTAACCGATTTTAGTATCGCCGCAGAGCGGTTTGAGTTGCCGGATGCTCAGTCAGTTTGTGGTCAAAATCGTTCGGCGTGGTTGGACTTTTTGTTTTCATGCGTGGTGCAGCCAAGCTTGGTTAGCATACCGTTGGTGATGGTTTATGATTATCCCGCTTGCCAGGCGTCCTTGGCGCGTTTAAAGGAAAATAATCCTTTAGTCAGCGAGCGTTTTGAGGTTTTTGTGAGTGGTGTTGAACTGGGTAACGGCTTTTATGAACTCAGTGATCCGGTGGAGCAGCGTTGTCGTTTTGATGCAGAGATCGCGCAACGTGAGCAAAGTGCCTTGCCTAGAGCGGCTAAAGATCAACGGTTAATTGCTGCTCTGGAAAAAGGCTTGCCGAATTGTTCGGGGATTGCACTCGGTATTGACCGGTTGTTAATGTTGCGTGCGGGCGTTGATGATATTGCTGAAGTATTGTCTTTTGGATTTGAGAGGGCTTGATTATTTGCCTGTGCGAAACCGATTATAGTGTAATATTACGTTATAATTTTTAAGTATTTTATTCTAATGAGTCGTCTTAAGACACCCTTGATATGAAAGTAGTTTTTCATTTTGTTTTTTTTGTTTTGCTTGTTGCGCTGACACCAGCGCTGAAGGCTGAAGATTCTTTTGTTGTGGAAGAAATAAAAGTGAATGGTTTGCAGCGTATTGCAGCCGGAACGGTTTATAACTATTTGCCGGTTACGGTGGGTCAGCGTTTTTATTTAAATCAGATAGCGCCGACTATGAAAGGGTTGTTTAAAACCGGTTTTTTTAAAGACATTAATTTGATCCGAGAGGGTAATGCCTTAGTGATTAATGTTATAGAGCGGCCTTCCATTGCAAAGATCATTTTTAAAGGGAATATTGATTTAAGCGATGAAGTCTTAGAAGAGGCGTTGACTAAAATTGGTTTATCTGAAGGGAAGGTATTTAATCGGCAAGTTTTAGAGCAAGTCGAAAAAGAACTGCGACGCCAATATTTTAGTCACGGCAAATATGGCCTGCGATTAGAGACCGAGGTGGCCAATCTGACGCGTAATCGTGTCGGCATCAAGGTTGACATTTCGGAAGGTAGCGTTGCCAAGATTAAGAAGATTAATATTGTAGGCAGTCGTCAGTTTGATATGGCGAAGTTGCTGGGTGAGTTTGAATTAACAACGTCTAATTGGTTGTCCTTTTATACCAAGGATGATCAGTATTCAAAACAAAAGTTGGGCGCTGACTTGGAGCGATTAAGTTCTTATTATTTGGATCGAGGCTATATTAATTTTAAAATTGACTCCACACAGGTCGCCATTACGCCTGATAAGAAGTCTATTTATGTGACCGTTAATATTGATGAAGGTGATTTATTCACACTAGATAAGGTGCGATTAACCGGTAATCTCGTGGTGAATCCTGAGGAACTCATTAAGTTAGTGAGCGTTGGTCCTGAAGAAGTATTTTCACGTAAGCGTGCGACAGACACTTCTAAAAGTATTTCGGATCGATTAGGAGAAGAAGGTTACGTTTTTGCGAATGTTAATATGATTCCTGAGATTGATAATGATCGTAAAACCATTGATATGACATTTTTTGTTGATCCGGGTAAGAAGATTTATGTACGCCATGTCAATATTGCGGGTAACACGACGACCCGTGATGAAGTTTTACGTCGTGAAATGCGGCAAATGGAGTCGGCTATTGCCTCGACCACTAAAATTGAGCGCTCAAAGATTCGTTTGCAGCAATTAGGTTTTTTTGAACAAGTCACCGTTGAAACGCCTCCGGTTGTCGGGGCAACGGATGAAATGGATGTTAATTATAAGGTAGTAGAAAAAGCATCCGGCAACATGATGGCGGGGTTTGGTTTCTCTCAAACGCAAGGGCTGGTTTTAAATGCCAGTATCTCGCAGAACAATGTGTTAGGTTCGGGGAAACGAGTCGATCTAAATTTTAATAACAGTGATGTGACAACGGTCTATAGTTTTGGTTTTTACAATCCTTATTTTACCGATGATGGGGTCAGTTTAGGGTACAACTTAAATTGGCGTGAAACCAATTCAAGAAATGCAAATACCGCTTTTTATTCAATGGATACTGCCGGTGCCTCGATGAACTTTGGCATTCCAGTCAATGAAACCGATAGGTTACGCTTTAATCTGGATGTGAATCAGCAAAAATTAAAAGATTATAGCGCATCGGGTTCTATTTTTGATGCGATTCAAGTACTAGGAAGTGAGGCTAGTTATACGACTTTTGGGGGTGCGATTGGCTGGAGTCATAATACCGTTAATAGTGCTATTTTCCCTACTTCAGGTCGCCAGCAACGGCTCTCGGCCTCAGCCACGGTACCCGGCAGTGATATTACTTATTTTAAATTAGGTTATAAGCATCAGGAATATTTTCCGGTTGCTAAAGATATGACTTTCCGTGTTAAAGGCGAAATTGCGTACGGCGATGGCTATGGGGATACTAAAAATTTACCGTTTTTCCAGAATTTTTATGCCGGTGGGGTGCAAACAATTCGCGGTTTTAATGATAATACCGTGGGTCCAAAAGATAGCCAAGGGCGACCTTGGGGCGGGTCAACCAAGGTGCTGGCTAATGCAGAGCTATTGTTCCCTGTGCCCTTTTTTGAAGATAACCAATCAATGCGCTTAGGTACCTTTGTTGATGCCGGGATGGTCAGTGATGGCGGCTTTGATACCGAGTATCTGCGCTTCTCATTTGGCCTGTCAGGCACCTGGTTGTCGCCTTTTGGGGCAATTACGGTGAGCACGGCTATGCCGATGAATACCCAAGACAACGACGATATAAAAATGTTTCAATTTTCTATGGGGTCTAATTTTTAATTTAGGTTCCTGGGTGTGTTAATATTTGCAGTGGTTATAAGACGGTAATTGAAAATTTCAATAGGAAAACTTTTGAGGATAAAATGAGTAAATATTTAGTGATGGTGATGGGGTTATTACTGTTTTCAGGGGTGGCTAACGCGGAATTAAAGATTGGCTATGTCAATATACTTCAAGTGCTGGATAAAGCGCCACAAATGAAAGTGGCTAAAAAAGCCTTAGAGAAAGAGTTTGCGCCCCGTGAGAAACACTTACAGGCACAACAGAAAGAAGTGAAGGCGCTTGAGGAAAAATTAAAGCGTGATGCCAGTATTATGAGTGAAGCGGAAAAACGTAAAATAGATCGTGAAATTCTGACTAAAACACGTGATGCTAAACGTTCTATGGGTGAATTTAGAGAAGATTTTTCTCGTCGTCGTAACGAAGAGTTAGAGAAATTACAACGGCAAATTTACGAAGCCAGTCAGGCCTTAGGAAAAGAGGAAGGCTTTGATTTGTTGATTCGTGATGGGGTACTCTTTGTGGGCGAAAAAGCGGATGTGACGGCATTAGTTCAAAAGAAGCTAGCAACGATGAAAGGTAATTAATCGGCGCTTTATCGGGTAGAAAGTCATACCGTGAATGATGCGGTCTTTGGTACAAATGTATAAGGAAAATTAACGTTGGATATCCATGAAATTCAAGAGTTTTTACCGCACCGCTACCCCTTCTTAATGGTTGATAGGGTTGTTGAATGTGAGCCCGGTAAACGATTATTGGCCATTAAGAATGTCACTTATAATGAACCTTTTTTTCAGGGTCATTTTCCCCATCAAGCTATTATGCCGGGTGTTTTAATTATGGAAGCGCTAGCGCAAGCTACGGGTTTGTTGGCATCAAAGAGTGTTTCCGATGAGTTAGGGCGAGGCGTAACTTATTATTTGGTCGGTTTGGATAAGGCGCGCTTTAAACGACCGGTGGTGCCTGGAGATCAGTTGCAATTAGAAGTTATCTATCTGAAGGATAAGCGTAATATTTGGTCGTTTTCTTGCCGTGCCGAAGTTGACGGTGAGTTTGTAGCCAGTGCAAATATTATGTGTGCAGCCTCGAGGGCAGATGATTGATAGACAGTAGCGCCGTAATTGATAGCAAGGCGGAGATCGCTGAGGATGTATCCATCGGTGCATTCTCAATCATTGGCCCTGATGTCCAAATTGGCAGCGGAACTGTGATTGGTCCTCATGTGGTTATCAAGGGACCGACAGTGCTCGGGGAAGATAATAAAATATTCCAATTTTCTTCCATTGGTGAAGACCCACAAGATAAAAAATATGCCCAGGAACGGACCCGATTAGTGATGGGTGACCGTAATACAGTGCGTGAATTTTCAACCCTTCACCGAGGAACGGCGCAAGATCAGTCAATAACACAGATTGGCAATGATAATCTATTTATGGCTTATACCCATGTTGCCCACGATTGTATCGTGGCTGATCATGTGACTATGGCGAATGGGGCTTCGATTGCGGGGCATGTACACATAGATGATTATGCTATTTTAGGTGGATTTACTTTAGTGCATCAGTTTACTCAAATTGGTCGTTTAAGTTTCTCCGCTATGGGCAGTGCGATTACGCAAGATGTTCCTCCTTTTGTCATGGTGGGAGGACGGCCGACGCGTCCGCACGGTATTAATTCTGTAGGCATGGAACGTATTGGCAGTACGCCTGAAGTGACCCAACAAATAAGGCGAGCCTATAAGATTTTGTATAAATCCACCTTAAAGCTAGAAGATGCCATTGATGCTATGGAAGAGATTGCGGGGGAGTGTACAGAATTGTCACATATGGTAAATTTTTTACGTAATGTCACGCGTGGCATTCTTCGTTAAGTTGTGTGAACCTAGAAAATTCAATTGTTGCGGGTATTGATGAGGTCGGACGAGGTTGTATTGCCGGTCCTGTTGTAGCTGCAGTTGTTATTCTTGATTCTGCTAATCCGATACCAGGACTTCAGGATTCAAAAACGCTTTCCCCCAAACGGCGTGCTTTATTGGCACAGGATATTTTAGCGGAGGCACGTGACTGGAGTATTGGGCGTGCCGAAGTAAGTGAAATTGATGCGATTAATATTTTACAAGCAACGTTATTAGCGATGCAGCGAGCTTATCAGGGCTTACACGTTAAGCCTGACTGGGTTTGGGTTGATGGTAATCGATACCCTGATATTCCCTGTGAAGGCGATTCGGTTGTCCAGGGTGACCAATTGATTGCCGAAATATCAGCCGCTTCTATCATTGCAAAAGTTCACAGGGATCAGGAAATGTGCTTTTATGACGTTCTTTTTCCAGGGTATTGTTTTTCTAAGCACAAAGGATATCCGACTCAGTTTCACAAACAACAACTCAAAACAGTAGGCGTAACGGCTCACCATAGACGTACTTTTGCACCGGTGAAGGGCTTAATGGCTAAACCCACTATAAGTTGACGGGGTTAGGACTGCGCGCAGGGTTTAGCGTTGATCTCATTTGGTTAATTTAGGTTAGAGGAAAACTCAGTAGCGATGTCGGTTGATTTTATTCATTTAAGGGTCCATTCGGAATTCTCGTTGGTTGACGGAATTGTGAAGATCAAGCCATTAATCAGTCACTTGACTCAATTGGCTATGCCGGCTGTGGCATTAACAGAGCAAAGTAATTTATTTTCATTAGTTAAATTTTATCGCGCGGCACAAAAGGCTGGCATTAAGCCTATCATCGGCGCTGATATTTATCTTGAAAATGATATTGATCGTACAGCGCCCTTTAGAATGACGCTACTAGCTCAAAATCATAGCGGGTATATGAATTTATCTGTTTTGATTTCGCGTGCTTACCAGGAAGGGCAATTGCAAGGTGTGCCGATCATAAAAAGTGAATGGTTGCAATCCTTGTCTGAAGGCTTGATTGTGCTTTCAGGTGCGCAAGAAGGCGATATTGGTCAGGCCGTAATGGCTGGTAAAGATGAGGTGGCCGAACGGCTAGCTCAGCACTGGCAAGCAGTATTCCCTAACCGTTTTTATTTGGAAATTCAGCGTATTGGAAAGAGCGAGGAGGAAAATTATATCGCGCATGTTCTAACGTTAGGGGCGAAGTTTTCATTACCTGTCGTAGCAACGAATAATGTTAGATTCTTGAGTAAGGAAGAATTTAATTCGCATGAAATACGGGTCTGTATTAATCAAGGCCGCGTTCTTGATGATAGTCGAAGGCCAAAAGACTATACCCCTCAGCAATATCTTCGCAGTACCGAGGAAATGATGGAGCTGTTTGCTGACATTCCTGAAGCCTTAGAGAATACCGTAGAAATTGCTAAACGTTGTAATCTGGAACTGACGCTGGGTAAGAGTTTCTTACCTGATTTCCCAGTGCCGAAAGGCTTGACGCTTAATGAGCATTTTATAGCGCTATCGAACCAAGGATTATCTGCGCGTCTTAAAAGGATTTTTCCTGAAAATTCGGAAGTTTCAAGAGAACACAGTCTTGTCTATCAGAAACGACTCGATGATGAACTGGCGGTTATCATTGAAATGGGCTTTCCGGGTTATTTTTTGATTGTTGCCGACTTTATTCAGTGGGCCAAGGATAATGGTATTCCTGTGGGTCCCGGTCGTGGCTCTGGAGCGGGATCGTTGGTGGCTTATGTCTTGAATATTACCGACTTGGATCCGATTGAATTTGATTTGTTATTTGAGCGATTTCTAAATCCAGAACGGGTTTCAATGCCGGATTTTGACGTGGATTTTTGCATGGATCGTCGCGATGAGGTGATCGCCTATGTGGCCCAGCGCTATGGTCGAGATCATGTTTCACAGATTATTACCTACGGTACGATGGCTGCAAAAGCGGTTGTGCGTGATGTGGGCCGTGTTATGGGGCATGGGTATGGGTTTGTTGACCATTTAGCTAAATTGATTCCTTTCGAGTTAGGCATGACGTTGACGAAGGCGTTAGAGGATTCAGAACCATTACGGGAATTGTATCAAACGGATGAAGAGGTCAAATCTTTAATTGATTATGGGCTTTCTTTAGAAGGCACAGCACGTAATGCCGGAAAACATGCAGGCGGCGTGGTTATTTCTCCCACACCGCTAACTGATTTCACCCCGCTTTATTGTGAGCAAGGGGGCGGTAATTTAGTGACCCAATTCGATAAAGATGATGTTGAAAGTGTGGGTCTGGTTAAGTTTGATTTTTTAGGGTTACGAACCTTAACGATTATTGATTGGGCGCTTCAGGCGATCAATCAAACGCGCTCAGAAATGGGTCTTGAGGCTCTTGATATTGCCGAGTTGCCTTTTGATGACTCAGATACTTATGCGTTATTAAAAAGAGGTCAGACCACAGCGGTTTTTCAGTTGGAGTCGCGCGGTATGAAGGAGTTGATTAAGAAACTGCGACCCGATTGTTTTGACGATATTATCGCCTTAGTTGCCCTTTTTCGGCCGGGTCCTTTAGAGTCAGGGATGGTTGATGATTATATTAATGTAAAACATGGCGCGAAGGCGGAATATGCGCATGTTTCATTGGAGCCTATTTTAGGGGCTACCAATGGGGTGATTTTATATCAAGAACAAGTGATGCAAATAGCGCGAGAATTGGCGGGCTATACCTTGGGGGGCGCAGATATACTTAGGCGTGCGATGGGGAAAAAGAAAGTTGAGGAAATGGCCGAGCAGCGTGCTATTTTTACCCAAGGCGCGGTGAATAATAATATTGATAAAGATGTCGCCAGCTATATTTTTGATTTGATGGAAAAGTTTGCGGGTTATGGCTTTAATAAATCACATTCTGCAGCGTATGCTTTGGTTGCTTATCAAACGGCTTGGTTGAAAGCTCATTATCCTGCCATTTTCATGGCCTCTGTTTTGTCATCGGATATGGATAATACCGATAAAGTTGTGCTGTTAGTTGAGGAATGTCGGGGCATGAAACTCGAGTTGTTACAGCCTGATATTAATCGGTCAAATTATCGGTTTGGGCATGATAGTGAGGGAATGATTATTTATGGGTTGGGTGCGATTAAAGGGGTAGGGCAATCTGCCATTGAGGCCTTGTTAGAAGAGCGAGAAGCTAACGGTCCTTTTAAGGGGCTTTTTGACTTGTGTCAACGGGTTGATCTTCGGCGAATCAATAAGCGTGTATTGGAGGCGCTGGCTAAGAGTGGTGCGTTTGATAGCTTTGGCGCTCATCGGGCGGCTTATATCGAGAACCAGGCGATAGCCCTGAAGTCCGCTGAACAATTTCAGAGGATGCAGCGAACTGGACAGAATGATTTATTTGGTTTGGTTGCAGATGTGCCGACGAGGAGTGAACTGGGAGGTCAGAAAGAGGTAGAGCCATGGCCTGAAGATGAGCGATTAACGGCTGAAAAGCAAGTGTTGGGCTATTATTTGACCGGACATCCGATTCATCAATACCGTGAAGAATTGACGCATATTACCCATGCCAATATTGCTGGCTTACAAGGAAAAGTTAAACAAGCACATGGAAAAGTCGTGGCTCGGGTTGCAGGATTAGTGACGGAATTGCGAACACGGCAGACCCGCAAAGGTAAGATGATGGCCTTTGCAGTTATAGATGATTGTACGGGGCGGTTGGAAATTGCAGCTTTTTCGACGGTTTATGAACAATGTAGGCCGCTTTTGGAACTGGGTCAGATAGTGGTTGCTGAAGGAGGGCTAGCGGTTGATGATTATTCTGGTATGTTGAGAGTAACTATTGAGACGCTTTATAGTATTGATGGTGCGAGAGCAGAGTTTTCTCGTCGATTAGTGTTGACGTGGGCAGGAGAGATTTCCGCTAATGCAGTGTTAGGTCAGTTAGAGAATTTAGAGGCGGTTATTCAGCCTTTTCGGGGTGGTCGTTGTCCTGTGGTGATTGCCTATCAGACGAGAACCATTGCGGGTGGTGATAATGCTCGGTGCCTGTTGCAATTAGGTGATGATTGGCGTCTTTCTCCAACCGATGCTGTGTTGAAGTTGTTAGAGAAAACAGAATTATTTGACTCAGTCACAGTAGAGTACTAATGGGCTTCAATGGATTAAAGGATTGAGCGTCAAGATGCCCAATCCTTTAATGTTGAGATGAACCTAGTCGTTACCTTTAGTTTCTTTGCGATTATCAGGTGCGTGGCTTTCGGTTGTCTTGTTTGAAGTTTTTGGCGCCGGCGTTGCTTTAGGTGCGGGCGATTTTTGTGGCGCTGATTCTGTTTGAGCGACCGGCGTGTTTTGTGGTGCGGGTGCAGTCTTAGGTGTTGGCCTTGTTTGCGGCACCGGTGTTGCTTTAGGTGCGGGCGATTTTTGTGGCGCTGATTCTGTTTGAGCGACCGGCGTGTTTTGTGGTGCGGGTGCGGTCTTAGGTGTTGGCCTTGTTTGCGGCACCGGTGTTGCTTTAGGTGCGGGCG
>Ga0209495_1000070_pt1 | contig 75006 bp, 73 predicted proteins | sample EN1Hudsemesocosm_FD_184629 | JGI IMG/M metagenome (GOLD analysis project Ga0209495, IMG submission 184629) | Methane-oxidizing microbial communities from mesocosms in the Hudson Canyon - EN1E Hudson Canyon (SPAdes) (version 2) | ecosystem: Environmental > Aquatic > Marine > Cold seeps | place...
TGGTCCCAATAAAGCCCCATACAATACGAAATAACACTAAAGCTAAGACAGTGTATCCCGCTATAATATGAAGTTGTTCACCATCATCTCCAGTCATATAAGCCACAATAAATGACAGTACTAATGACCAATGAAATAATCTAACTGCACGATCCCATACATAGTGTTTTGAATGATTCATAATGCCTCTCCTTCAACATTTGATAGTTATAGATTACAAGTAACTTTGCACTACGTACATCGTATATCTGTCCTATAATGTGAGTTATAGACCATATGTCCCATATGTGTTTTTCGTGTGTTTTAAGGAATAAGTGTGTTTAATATCAAACCATTAGCCATTATTGCCATACTGTTAATCGTTATTGTATCTAACGCATTTGATTTGTATATTGACTTTACTACTGATGAATCTACATGGCATATCATTGAAGAAAGTATCGTCATTACGCTCGCTTTAGCCTTAATTGCTTATTTAATTATTAATCTAAAACAGCACGGCGTAAATTTGCACCAATTACGACAAGAACTTAGAACAACAGAACACTCTCTAGAAGAATCTAATGCTCGAATTCATATAGCGAGAAAAGAATACAGCCATGTCATTCATCAACAATTTGACGATTGGCAGCTTAGTCAAAGTCAGCAGCAGATAGCTCTGCTACTGCTAAAAGGATTAAGTTTTAATGAGATTGCTGCAATTCGTGAAACCAAAGAAAAAACAGTCCGCCAACAAGCATCAGAAATCTATAAGAAAGCTAATGTAGCTGGCCGACATGCTTTTTCAGCGTGGTTTTTTGAAGACTTTTTAAACTAAATTACTGCAGTACAGTTCGAGCATTGATAGCTTGTATAGGCCGGTTATTTGGTTCGTTCAATACCGCTTCAAAAGCATTAATTTGCTGTTTAGATATCGTGACTACGTCTTTCATCACTAACCAACGCACACCTTCTGAGCATGGCGGTGTTGTTAGTGATCCATTAAATCGATAATAATCATGGTGCTTTGGTAATAGCTTATAAACATTCACTCTGTCATTCAGTGTATGTTTACCTCCCGAGATAGTCGGCATTACTTTCCACAGTTCTTCTAGCATTTTGTCCTGAGGAGACATTACTGCAACAACAATCTTATCTCTAAACTCATCCGTATGAACTTCAAGTACCGTTTTTGGTGTCCCTTCTTCGTACATAACGGCGATAACAGCTAAATCACCGTCCTTGTTTGCGTGAACAAAATGAGCTTCAAGTGGATAGGATTGTCCATTAATATGGTTTTCACTCGGTGCATGAAAATGAACTTGTAGTAAATTGAAAGTCTGCCCATCCAGTTCAATTCGACTACCTTGTTCATAATTTATTTGAATCGTGTGACCATTATTCACAATCTCATCGCCACCGAGCTGATAATTAATAGATATAGGGTTTAAATTTGCTTCGATAAAGCCAGTTACATTTATTGGTGATTGATTTTTACCTGTGCATGCAAAATTATCAGCCGTGAGGCTTGCCCAATGTTCTGGCCCTTGATACCCAGAGTAACCCCACTGAGTGGCAGAATCAGCATATGCCCCATTCGCAATTGTTAATGCTAAAGCAAATAATAGTGATTTTTTCATCAACAGTTCCTTAAATGTGATTGTAATGAAGCGTATCTTATTAGCTTTAAATGCTTAGCAAAAGTCGAATAATGCTTTCCCATACATCGTTAAATACGAACAGTATTATTTATATCCATTATCGTTTCTCAAAAAAAAGCCCGACACACGTGCCGGGCTTCTTTATTAAGGTTTTATTTATTAAATTTGTTAATAAACAAAGGCCTTATAGGCTAAATACGCTTAAAACACCACCTAAGTTAGTCCAACTAGATAGCGCTTTGTAAGCACCTACCGCACCAAGACCATCTGTGTCGTTTTCTAAGCTAGGAATAGCCATACCGATACCAGCCCAACCACCTACACCAGAAAGGATAGAGATGAACTGCGTACCGTCATGCTTGTAAGTATTAACGTTACCGATAATACCTGAAGACGTTTTGAACCTCCAAAGCTCACGACCTGATTGTGCATCTACCGCTTTGATGTACCCTTCTAGCGTACCGTAGAAAACAACATCAGATGCTGTTGCTAACGCACCAGACCATGCAGAGAAACGTTCTGGGTTAGACCAAACGATCTTACCAACACGCGCATCCCAAGCGATGAAGTTACCTAAGTGTGTGCCACCTGGAGCTGGGTACATGTTTAATGTAGCACCAACATACGGTTGACCAGAAGTGTATTCAACTTCAAACGGTTCGTAATCCATACATACGTGGTTTGTTGGAACATAGTACAGACCTGTACGTGGAGAGAATGCAGCAGGCTGCTGATCTTTAGAACCTAACGCAGCAGGACAAATACCTGTTGTGTTAACGTCTGCACCATTACGTGCTGTAGACATTGAAGCGACACGATCATGAAGACCGGTCTTAAGGCTTACACCGTTAGACCAGTTAACAGCTGGATCATATTTTTCAGCAACGAGTAATTCACCCGATGCACGATCCATTGTGTAACCAAAACCGTTACGATCGAAATGCACTAAAGTTTTACGCATTTTACCGTTGATTTTTTGATCAGCTAATATGTTTTCATTGATACCGTCATAATCCCACTCATCGAATGGCGTCATTTGGTATACCCATTTAGCCATACCCGTATCTAAATCACGACCGAATAAAGACATAGACCATTTGTTGTCACCAGGACGTTGAGCCGGGTTCCAAGTTGATGGGTTACCTGTACCATAATAGAACATATTTAAATCAGCATCGTAAGAATACCAACCCCATGTTGTACCACCACCGATTTTCCATTGGTCACCTTTCCAAGACTTCAAAGAAGAATCTTTTCCAACTGGTTTAAGCATCGACATGGTTTTCTTAGGATCAACACCCATTTCAGCATCAGGACCGGTGCTGTAAACAGTCCACGCTTCTTTACCGTCTAGACCATAAGCTTTGATGTAACCACGTACACCAAACTCACCACCAGAAATACCCACGAGTACTTTATCTTTAAATACGTGTGGAGCAGCGGTTGAAGTAGCACCACGTTTAGCATCATCACGTTTGTGAGACCAAACTGGAGCACCAGTGTCCATATCTAAAGCAACTAATACTGTATCAGCTTGTGCTAAGAAGATTTTACCGTCACCGTAAGCTAAACCACGGTTAACAGTATCACAACACATAACTGGAACAGTTTCGTCGTAGTTTTGTTTTGGTTCATATTTCCATTTGATTGCGCCGTCGTTGTTTAAATCTAAAGCGAATACGATGTTTGGAAATGCAGTGTGAACGTACATAGTACCGTCGATAACTAAAGAGTTACCTTCGTGACCACGTAAAACACCAGTAGAGAATGTCCAAGCCATTTTCAAATCAGCAACGTTGTCTTTGTTGATTTGAGCTAGTTTGCTGTAACGTTGGTTATTGTAGTTACCTGCAGCAGATACCCAGTTACTTTCATTATCTTGCATTATTGCAATTTCATCAGCAATTGCTACACCAGATGTTGCAATTGCAAGCATTGCAATTGATAGTGTTTTCAGCTTCATAATTATTCCTTAAAATATTATTAGTTATAGCCCCAGTGTTCGTTATCCCACTGTAGGTAGCAACAGCTTATCTTGCTTAGTAGTTATTGGTCATTAGGACTAGTTCACTGAAACTTCAGGACTTTTTCCCATTACGAAAATATGACCTTACTGACTATAGGCCTAGTATTAATGTTCAATAACACCATGCTTCATAGCTAAACGCACTAATTCTACTGGCTGACTAACGCCTAATTTATGCTTTAGCAATGTTTGATAATTCGCAACTGTTTTTCGGCTGATGCTAAGTCGTTTGGCTATACCTTCAACTGCTTTTCCTTCAACAATAAGTCTAAATATTTCAAATTCTCGAGAAGTTAGTCGTTGGACTATATTTTCTTTGCCACATGTACTTTGAATTGCTATTTTCTGTGCAATGGCAGTACTTAAAAAGTTTTCCCCTTTCGCAATACAAGCAACAGCTTTGACTAAATCATCATGCTCTTCAGACATTGCTATATACCCCATAGCACCAAGAGTGAGAGCCTGCGTTGCAAAGGTTATATTTTCATCCATTGAGAACATAAGTACTTTTGCACTAGGATCTCTAGCTAAAACACGCCGAAGAGCCTCAAGCCCCCCTGTACCAGAGATAGTAATATTCATCACCAAGACATCAAACTTTAAGTTAGTAGATGCTTGATAAGCCTGCTCACCACTGCTGGCTTCATCAACAATAATATTATTATCTTGATCAGTAAGTACTCTATATAGTCCTGCTCTCACCACAGGGTGGTCATCTGCTAATACAATACGATTTTTTTTCAAAACACCCTTCCTCAAGTCAATAATTTAATTATTCAGAGCTTTATCTCTGTACCGCTTTAGAACGAACTGTATTACTGATTGGAATGAAATTAATTCGACAACAATCAATAAGAGCTATTACTCATAGCAGCCATACTAAGCCAAGCCAATAGTTAGTAAAAGTCGAATAATACTGATAAACTACTCGCCAAATACGAACAAAGGGTTTCTATGGTTAACTATAAACATTTACACTATTTTTGGATGGTAGCTAAAGAAGGTGGCATAGCCCGAGCTAGCGAGCGATTGCATATAACACCGCAGACAATTAGTGGACAAATTACACTACTAGAGTCTCATTTTGGTGCTGATTTGTTCAGTAAGGTGGGACGTAATATAGAACTCACCGAAACGGGGCGTTTAGTGCTCAACTTTGCAGACGAGATCTTTTCACTCGGTAGTGAACTTGAACAAATGATGCACCACTTACCTGAAGACAGGCCACAACAATTCAGAGTTGGTGTTGTCGATGTCGTTCCCAAATCAATTGCTCACCGCATTTTGGTCCCTGCATTAAAGCTATCTGATTCTATTCGCCTAGTTTGCCGTGAAGCAGATCTTGATACCTTACTGGCCGAATTATCTGTTCACAGACTAGACCTAGTCTTAGCCGACCGCCCTATCCCGTCTACAGTCAGTACGCGTGGCTTTAGCCATCAATTAGGTGAATGTTCGGTCAGCTTTTTTGCTACGGAATCTTTACAGAAAAAATTACAAGGTCATTTTCCTAATAATTTAAACGGCGCGCCTATACTTTTACCCAGCCGTGGCAATCAGCTACGAGCAGATATTGATCAATGGTTAGATAAAAACAGAATTCACCCTCGAATTGTTGGCGAGTTTGATGACAGTGCATTGATGAAAGCATTTGGTCAAGAAGGTGCTGGTATTTTCATTGCTCCAAGTGCCATTGAAGAAGAAGTTATGCATCAATACAACGTTAAGTCTATCGGGCAAAGTCGTGAAATAAAAGAATCTTTTTATGCAATTTCAGTTGAGCGAAGAATTATAAACCCTATTGTGTCAGCCGTTATGGAATCAGCCAATAATTCACTATTTGCTAAGGAAAAATAAAAAATGAGTGGCAAAAAACAATCTAGATCTGAAAGAAGAAAAGGTATTTACCTAGCACCATGGGAAAAAAGTTTCGATAACATATTAAACCCTTTCGAAGAATTTATTCATCGTCAAACCACCAGTGGTTTATTGTTAATGGGAACAGCAATATTGGCTTTATTTCTAGCTAATGGACCATTTTCTGAATTCTATTTACACGTACTACACACGCCAATCAGTGTTGGTGCGGGTAGCTGGCTAGTTGAAATGAGCTTACATCATTGGATCAACGATGGTCTAATGGCCCTGTTTTTCTTTGTTGTTGGTTTAGAGTTAAAGAGGGAAATACTAGTCGGTGAACTGGCAACACTGCGTAATGCAATGCTTCCCATTGCTGCAGCGATTGGGGGTATGGTTGTTCCAGCACTGATTTACTTTATGGTAAACCCTGAAGGTGATGCTGCTAATGGTTGGGGAATTCCTATGGCAACCGATATTGCCTTCGCTATCGGTGCGCTAGCCCTATTAGCAAGCCGAGTGCCTAAAGCATTAATCACTTTTCTTGTTGCCTTAGCCATTGTTGATGATCTTGGTGCAGTAATGGTTATCGCCCTGTTTTACACCGAAACCATTGTCGTAATGCCACTCTTTATTGCAGCGGGTTTATTTATGCTGTTGCTTGCCTTTAATAAGTTTGGAATTCGCAAGACCTTACCCTACTTTATTGTCGCCGTAGGACTTTGGTACGCCTTATTACTATCAGGAATACACCCTACTTTAGCGGGTATCTTAGGAGCCATGTCAGTTCCAGCAATACCAAAATATGATCCTGAACGCTTCAGTACGCATGTTAAAGGCCTGATGAAACGGTTTGATTCCAATCATCAACCAGGTAAAAGCATTATGACAAATGATTCGCTTGCAGATGTCGTGCATAAATTAGAATACAGTGTGGATAGCGTTGGAGTGCCTCTTCAGAGATTAGAGCATGCTTGGCATATGCCTGTTGCTTACTTGATTATCCCCATTTTTGCACTAGCAAATGCCGGTATACCGATGTCATTTGGTTCATTGGGGGAAACGGTCACACACCCTGTGATGGTCGGTGTCTCACTGGGGCTCATCTTAGGTAAGTTTATCGGCATCACAGGTGTTAGCTGGCTAGTGCTTAAACTAGGAATTGCGGAGCTACCAAAAGATACACGCTTTACACAAATTGCTGGCGTATCGTTATTGGCCGGTATTGGGTTCACCATGTCTATATTTGTTGCTCAACTAGGCTTTAGTCACAGTGAAGAGTTATTACTAATGGCTAAGACAGGTATTCTTCTATCTTCTTTATTGGCTGGTGTTGCTGGTTATGTTTGGCTTTACTTAGTAAGTGAACCTACAACAACAAAAGGTAAGTAATAATGAATGTGTGACAAGCCTATTATTTTTCTTGGCTTGTCACACTCTTTCAATATCAGGCGAGCTGTGTTTTAGGCTGGCCTTCCTTACCTGAGGTGAGGGATACAAAACCAATATCTTCCATAATTGCATAGACCGAAGGTAAGACCAACATTATTAGTAATGTCGAGGTCAACATCCCAAATACAATACTTGTCACTAATGGAACCAAAATCAACGCTTGAGTACTTGTTTCAAACAATAGTGGTGTCATACCTGCTACCGTAGTAGCAGACGTTAAGAAGATAGCTCTAAACCTATCTCGTACAGCTAAACTAGCAGCGTTATGAAGTGATGATCCTTCTTCAATGTGATGCTTCACAAAGACAACAAGTAAGATTGAATCATTCACCACAATACCTGCCAAGGAAACAAAACCAATCATACTAGGTAAGGTAAAATCTAAGCCCATCAGTAAGTGTCCCCAAATAGCACCAATCAGGGCTAACGGAATGTTCAACATCACAATGGCTGGTTCACGATAATTTCTGAATATCAAACTTAATAATAAGAACACACCTAAGGCCCCTAAACCAAAACCAGATAGAATAGACATTCTCGTTTCAGCACCATTTTTAACTTCTCCTTCTAGGTTAATCTCGATATCTGGATAACGTTCTTGCAAACCAAGTAAAAAGTGTTTTTCAGTGCCAGCAATAATTTCTGATGTATTAGCGACTGCAGCATCAACCTCGCCAAAAATAGTCACGGTTCGTTGATGATTAATTCGTCCGATACGGGCAAAGCCACGTTTTTCAGTAATGGTTGCAACACTACTTAATGGAATCGCCACGCCTTTATTAGAAAAGACAGTTAGATTATCAAAATCAACTAACTCTTCTGCCGGCTTGCTACCCAACTTTGCAATTATTTCATACGCTTCTCGACCATGATAAATCTCACTAATTTTTGCACCTTGATAAGCAGAACGTAGTTGTGATGCGATGCTTCTGGCATCGACACCAGCTGCGAGTGCACCAGGTTTTAACTTAATTGTGTACTCTGGTTTTCCAGGGCGTAAATCATCTAATAAATTAGACACACCATCATAGCCTCGTAACCAGTTTTGCAACTCCCATGATGCAGAAGATAAGCGGTCTAAATCATGACCACTTAGACGTATCTCAATAGCACGTCCAGCAGGACCCACCTTGGGCTCTCTAAACTGAACATCAATAACACTCGGTAAGTCACCACTGTTTTTACGCCATAAACTGGTTAATTCAGCCATGTGGGTATTACGTATTTCTGTACTTAATAAATCAAGGCTAATTGTGGCTAAATGTGTTCCATTTTCTGGCACATCACCATGTGTTCCATACGTCACTTGGATATTTTTAACTAAGGGTTCAGCTTCGTTCTTATTAAGTTCATTCGTTGTTTTCTTTAATGCTGTTAACAACACGCCCATCACGCGTTCCGTTTCAGCCAATGGTGTGCCTTGTGCTAACAAAATTCTAGCATCGACAGCATTTCCTTCAAGATCAGGGAACGCTTTAAATTTAACCGTGCCTGTTGCAATCAAACCAACTGAAAACACCAGCATGGCGAGTGCCGTTCCAACCGTGACATAACGAAACTGAATGGCAACATCTGCAGCACGCCCAACGTGATCTCTTAATCTATCGAATGCGGCTTCAAATTCCTGGCGAATTTTAGGTGGTTTTTTATGATGTGCATGCTCTAAAGAATGCATTAAATGATGAGGTAATACTAAAAATGCTTCTATCAAACTGATCGTTAATACAGAGAGTAAGACAACAGGTAAAACACCTAATACTTGTCCCATTTCTCCTTTCATCATTAACAAACTACCGAATAAAAAAGCAGAGGTTAAGAATGATGCAAATACGCCAGCTATCACGCGATGCGTGCCATCAATAGCTGCATCTATCGGCGATTTACCCTTATTGTATTCATGTGCAATACTTTCAGATAGTACGATGGCATCATCCATTAAAATACCAATTGCCATTAATAAGGCAACCATTGAAATCATATTAATCGTGACGCCAAACATCACCATCATGGCAAGACCACCTAAAAATGAAATTGGTAAGCCTAATGCGACCCAAAAGGTATAACGCCAGTTAAAGAACAATAATAATGCAAGTGCTGCTAACAATAGCCCCTGCCAACCATTCTTCATTAATAAACTAAGACGGTCACTCACCAAGGCGGTACCATTTTGTGTAATAGTAAGTGTTGTGCTATCAGGTAGAATTTGATTTTCTTCTTTTACAAAACCCTCAATGGCTTCAAAAACTGTTAGCAAGTCATCAGAGGTGTTTTTACTGATCTGTAATAAACCAGCTTGGTGTCCATTAACTTCTACACGATCCTCATGAAACTCAAACCTGTCGACAACGCGAGCAATATCGCCAAGTTTAATTTCAGCACCATCTGTCGAGTTTAAAAGTACTAGGTTTGCCAGCTCTTCCGTTGTTTTGCGAACATTATCAAAACGAATTTGATAAGACGTTTCGCTACCTTCTAATGTTCCTGCAGGAAGGTCTAATGCCTGAGTTGCTATCAAGTTAGCTATGTCCTGCACACTCAGCTGATATTTCAATAAGGTATCAGGGTGAATAAGCACTTGTAGTTGGTGTGTTGAAAAGCCATCAACTGTGACAATTGGTATGATTGGATTGCTTAGTAATTTAGTTCGATAGTGCTCAGTCAGTGCCTTTAATTCAGCACGTGTTAAGTTATCCGACGTAACTGCAACATTAGCCACCATACTAATACGGCCCAGTTGTTTGATAATGGGATCTTCTGTTTCATCCGGAAAATCTGCAACACCGTCTATTGCCGCTTTAATATCATCGTAGAATGTATCAATATCACCCTCTTCAACCATTTCTAAGGTGAAGATCGCCATATTGTCACGTGCATCACAGCTTTGTTCCATCAAATAACTAATGCCATCCGTTGCATCTTCTAGACGATTACAAATACCCTCTTCCACATCAGCAGGGTTTGCACCAGGGTAGAGCATAGATACTTGGACTTTACTGGGCTTAATAAGTGGAAAGGATTCTTTATTTAAACTCGTTAATGACACCAAACCGATAGCAATAATAGCCATCATTAGGATATTCCCAGCGGTAGGATGCTTTATAAAATAACGAATCATTAATGTGCACTCATTAATGAAGGTGCTAATGCAGCTCGTTCTAATTGTTGCTGATAGTCACTTGCCACGATGGGCTTTAAAGGCATGCCATCCATAACGGGAATAACGTCACTAATAATGAGTTGTTCTCCTTCCTTAATACCCACATCGCCACTCTGCTCTGCAATGACAAGGTGTTCTCCTTGACTGAACAGAACCTTAACTGTTCTAATCGATAAGGTATTTTCTGCTGTTGAAATATAAACACGACCTTGATGTACTGATTTTCTAGGGATTACCATCATCGATTTTGCAGGAGCGAAAAGTTCAACAGAGGTATACATACCTTTCAACAAAGGTGGGCGCACGCCCGGAATAATGCCTTCATAAGGTTTCTCAACAGCAATAACCAAACCCAGAGTATCCCGTGTCGGATCAACTGACTCACTTAAACGAATCAACTTTCCAGCCCATACTGTTGAATTATCTAAGTCTCCCACTAAACGTACTTGTGTTTCTAATTGCATATTAGATAATGCTGTTTGCAGGTTTTCTGGGTTTTGTAAACTAATCGAAGCCTGATTACTCGATGCCAATCCGGCAGACACTAATGGTCGAAATTGTTGTACCGGAAGTTGTGCATTAATTTCAACAGCATCAACACCCAGCGCTTCGAATAAGATACTGCCTGCAGGTGTGAACTCATCCTTTTCAACAGATACTGCTCCCACCCGAGCATCAAACGGCATAATCACTTCTGTTCTACCAATCGTATCTTGGCTCTGATCAACCTGACTTTCAGATTGTTTTATTTGTGCTTTAACTGCTGCTCTTCGGCTATCGAAACTTGCTAATTTCCCTTCTATATCTTGTAGAGACTGCTCCAAGGATAAAACATTTTTTTGTTCATTATCGAGGGTTGTACGTGCAATAAGACGTTTATCCCATAACGCTTGAAGCCTTGCTAATTCATCTAATTCAACCTCTAATTTTTGTTTTGCTATTGCATATGCCTGTTTTGTACTTAGCTGCTCAGCATCTAACTGTGCCAATGATGATTGACTTCCTGCTAGACCAGCTTTACTTTGATTAAGTGAAATCTCAAATGTTGTCGGTTCAATACGAAGAACAACGGTGCCTTTAGCAATGCTTGCTCCTTGTTTTAGATCAGGATGAATGTAACTAATTTTCCCACTTACTTCTGATTTAGCATTAATAACTACTGACGGTTCAACATGACCAAATGCTGTTGCTCGTACCCGAAAAGGTATTTTTTTAACCTCCATGACTTCAACGGCTTTAGTAGGATATGTTTTATCTTCATGTTCAATCGGAGATTTGGTTTTAACCAATACAACAACAATCACAATCGCTGATATAAAGATGAGGGGCAAGGTAAAGAAACGTTGAAAAAACTTTTTCATTTAAACACTCGGTATATTAGTAAATGGTAATGTTTGGGGGTAGTATAGCAATTAGGGCTTTTTTATACCGACCTTTTATCGATTTTCTCGAAACCAGTTTCACTCAGTGTTTCAGCAATGCTTTCATGTACAGATAATAAGGCAGGTATGACCAGTAAAACTAGAATGGTGGCAAACATAAGACCAAATGAAATAGATACTGCCATTGGTATTAAGAACTGAGCCTGCATTGATGTCTCAAATAAGAGCGGCGTCAAGCCTGCTATTGTCGTTAAGGACGTTAACAGAACTGCTCGTAAACGTTGCGTAGCGGCATTGATTATTGCCTGTGTCGTTTCGATACCTAATTCGCGTTGCTGTTTAAAAAACGTAACCAAAATGATTGAGTCATTGACTACAATCCCTGATAAACCAAAAATACCAAATAAGGACAGTATAGTCAGATCAATTCCCATTACTACGTGGCCTAATAGAGCACCAATTAAACCAAATGGGATCGCGGCCATCACAACCAACGGCCAGCCGTATGAAGAAAATACCCATGCCAAAATAAGATAAATTAAGGTAAAGGCTAAGATAAGCCCTTGTTTCATATCTGACATTGTTTCAGATTGTTCTTCGGCTCGTCCTTCAAAACCATAACTAACACCATAATGTGATGCAATCTCTGGTAATACACCAGATTCAAATGTCGCCAATATTTCATTACTGTTATTTAATGATGAGTCGACCGTAGCGGTCACATGAATGGCAAGTTTACTATCAGTATGGCGTAATACATCAAAGCCACGACGAGCCTGAAACTCAACCACACTTGATAACGGTGCGCTGCCGCCCTGTGGCAGACGAACCATAAAATTCTCTAATGTTGCCATTGTATTGCGCTCATCATCTGGCAGCATCACTCTCACTTCTACTTCATCATCACCATCTTGGAAAATTTGTACTAACTGTCCATCAAAGGCGGCACGCAATTGACGACCCACATTATTCACTGTTAATCCTAGCACCTCGCCTTGCGGTTTAATGCTATAAATCAACTGTTCCTGTCCATAGGGCATATCATCCTCAATAGCACTAACACCAGGTAAGTGTTTCAGCTTTTCAGCAAGTACTTGACCCGCTTCTTTTAATGTGTCAGCAGAAGCGCCACTTAAACGAATATCAATATCACTTCCTGGAGGACCCGTCCTTCGTTCAGATAATGTGAAGGTTTCAATACCCGCGGGTAAGATGATATGTTTTCTCCACGCATTAATAAACGCTTTATTTCGCACGCTACGATGGTCAGGTGACACTAGCTCCAATTGAACTGAACCAAACCGTTCCCCTGTCTGAGCACTGGCCCGCCCAGCAGTGCTTGCACTACCTAATCGAGTTACAGACATTTCAAGTAACTCAGGCCCCAGTTCTTTCGTTGTTTTACTTAAGGCAACATCTAAATGTTCTAAAAACTCAGCTACTTTATATGAGGGTGTACCAGCAGTGAATCGTGCGTTGGCAGTAATACTCGTTCCTTCCGGTGATGGGAAGAAAGTAAAATGCAGTCTCCCTCCAGCCAACAATCCAATACATATTATTAACAAACCAACAGTCGCACTAATTGTTACCCATCGATATTGAATCACAGCGATAACAAGCGGTTTAAATAAACCATCTCGCAGATAATTAAACTTGGTGTCCAAGTACTGCCTAAGTGGTGGTGGCTTAGCATGATGTATCTTCTGAAACGCATGGCGTAAGTGTCCAGGCAAGATCAAAAAACTTTCAAACAAAGAAGCAATGATGACGCAAATAACAACAAATGGTATATCAAACAGTATATTACCCATCACTCCACCAATCATCATTAAGGGTAAAAAAGATGAGATAGTTGTTAGAGATGATGAAATAACAGGGGCTAACATTCGTCTGGCTCCCCCCTCTGCGGCTGTTAGAGACTGTTCACCACTCTGATAATGTGACAAGGCATCTTCACCTACCACAATGGCATCATCAACAATAATACCCAGCGCCATAATCAAACCAAACATGCTAATCATATTGATGCTGCCACCGAAGGCATACATAATCATAAGTGTCGCCATAAACGATACCGGAATACCAATAGCTACCCAGACTGCAACACGGCCATGTAAAAACAGGAAGAGAATTAAGATAACTAATAGCAGTCCACCTAGACCATTATTAACTAATAGATCCATACGTTCTTTTATCAATTCCCAACTCGCATCGTAGACTTTAACCTCGACGCCTTTGGGTAATTGGGATAAATTATCATCCAGCCATTGTTCTAATATCTTGGCAGCCTCTAGTGAGTCTGAATTTTCAGTACGTTTCAAGGAAATTTCAACCGCAGGTTTGCCCTTATAAAAGACACTAACCTGTTTTGTCATTGGCCTACGTTCAATACTAGCCACATCGTCTAAAAGTAAGAGACGACCACTCGCATCTGTTTTAATTGCTAACTCAGAAAAGGATTGAGCATCACGTCGTTGCTCTAAGCTGCGTAACTGCTTTGCGGTTTCATCATTACCAATCTCACCCGCAGGTAAATCCTGACTAAGCTCGCCAATACGCTGACTTACATCATCTAAACTAAGACCGACAGACTCTAACTGCCGACTACTCAGCTGAATTGCAATTTCTTCTTCAGGTAAGCCAGTAATATTAATTCTCGAAATACCACGATCAAGCAGATCGTGTTCAATCTTATGTACTAGATATCGAAGTTCGTCCAATTTGCCTTCAGTTGTCACTAATAAACTAGCTACACCCTCATAGCGAGTCACTAAACTTATTTTGGGGATTTCAGAATCACTGGGTAAATTACGTAGTTGGTCCACTTGATCTTTAACTTGATCAAGTGCCTTGCCCATATCGGTGCCCTCAGCGAACTCCAGCGTGACGACTGAAATGCCATAGGACGACGTCGATGTCATCTTATCGACAAAGTCTACTATGCGTAACTCTTGCTCTACTCGACTAGAAATTGAATCTTCAACATCTTCAGCGCTAGCACCACGCCAATCAATACGAACTGTAACGACATCTAATGCAAAAGTAGGATAAAACTGTGTGTTTAGTTTTGTTAGTGACAATAAGCCTGCCATGACCATGATGATCATTAACAAATTGGCTGCAACCTTATGTTGTGCAAACAGGCCTATAAAGTCACGGCGATAATTACTCACTCATTGCCTCAACACGTAGGCCAGTAGTGGCATTTGGAAGTTGTGTGCTGACAATAGTATCACCTTGTTTGAGGTCAACACCGCTGAGAAGGAGCAGCGTCTCACCACTTTCACTCGTGAATTCTCCTACACGTTCAATTGAAACCGATTCTAAATAACCATCATTAACACGATATACATGGTTAAGGCCATATAATGCATTAAAGGGCAATGCGACAACATTATCGTGTTGTGCCAACGTTAATTTGAGCTCAACAAACGTTCCAAGTGCAAGCATTTGGTTATTACCAGAAATACTAAATAAGCCATCAATACCACCACTGTCCAACTTTACTTCGCCAGACAAACGCTCTAACTTAAAAGAAAGAGTCTGTTCATCCAATATGCCGGTAGCGGATAAGACTTTTTTTTGCTTAATCATGGTGTAGATCTGACTTATATAGCGCCCTGGTATTTGGGCTCTTACTTCAAGGTTTTCCAAGTCATAAAGAGATAATAAATTATCACCAGACCGAACACGGTCGCCGATTGAAACATGAAGTTGTGACACTCGACCCGAGAATGGCGCTTTGATTTGACTTCGCTTCAGGTCGACGTTTGCTTGTTGTACCATAGCTTGAGCACGACTTTTTCTGGCGGTAAGTTGCGCCGCTCTAGCAGGATGTTCTGCAATATCATAATTCAAGCGTTTTAGTGTTAATACCTGACGTTGCTTAGTAGCAAGTGCATCATCTAGGCTAGATTGAGATGCTAAACGAGATTGTTCCAGCTTTTTTGATCGGGCTACTGCTTTGTCTGCCAAGACTAATAATGCAGTCTCTTGCTCTAATAATCCTTTATCACGCTTAAACCGTTCACTTTCACTTTTAAGTAAGGCATTAATTTCGGCTAAATCAGCTTGTCGTTGCTTAAGTAATAGCTGCATATCAGTATCATCTAGGATAAGCAGTTCTTGTCCCTTTTCTACTTCCGCCCCTTCCAGCACGCTGACTGAAATAACATCTGCAACAAGTGCTGATTTTAGTGTTGATTTTCTAGGGGTTTCAACACGCCCATACAATATAATTTCAGGTGAAATAGTCTGGATATCAACCAGTGTGGTATCAACTCGCCAAACCTTCTCAGGTTTTTGAATGACAACTTTCTCAGGCTTGCTTTGTTTTAGCCCCATAAAAATAGCAATAGCTATCAAAAGAATAACAAGCGGCAATACAATACGCTTTAGCAAAGCTTATCTCCTATAAACTAAAATAAAAACTGCACTTTATTTTACTAAAAAGTACTGTCATTTATGTTTTAAGCATTAGTATGAATGACAACACAGTTTCTGCCCTTATCTTTTGCTTGGTATAACGCTGTATCGGCATTTGAAATTGTACGTTGATAGTCCGGATGGCCATCATGTACTGCGGCTCCAATACTTGCTGTTAAACTTATTTGTTGTTCATCGCTCAATGTAAATTCAACACTTTCAATAAGATGGCGGACTTTTTCTGCAATAATTGGCAATTGCTCAGCGGTAATATCAGCAAGCACAATTAAAAACTCTTCACCACCATAGCGGAAGGCAAAGTCTCCAGTACGAACACATTGTGATAGTTGTGTTGCAAACTGCTGCAATATCGCATCACCATTGTCATGACCATACAGATCATTAATATGCTTAAAGTGATCTATATCTAAATACAAGATGCCATAACGCATACCTGTCTTAATGCTGCAATCTGTTTCATGATGCAATACTGTTGATAAATAACGTCGGTTAAATAGATGGGTTAATGAATCGCGGCCGCTATCAATATCAAGCATTTCCTGAGCAGTATTACCTAACACCCAAATCACTTTAGTAACATGTTCATTCAATTCATCAATCAACTGATTAAACTGTTCATTTTCATGATTATGCTGTTCTAAGGACAATATTTGTTCCACAATAGTATTGGCCTCCGATACAAAATCCATCAGCAGTTTCAGTTCTGGCCGGCCCGTTAAGATAATGGCTCCCTTATGTGTTAACCATAAGCCAAAATCAGAGTGGCGAATTGTCGGGACTGTAGCGGCATCGATATCATTTTCATGAAGCTTGCTTAATATTCGTCGAGTCCAATCTAACAAAGAAGTGCGTAATCGTTCGAAATCAAACGCTAAACTTTGTGATGACACATGCATGCGAAATGCCTGTGCATTTTTTTCATTAACAACAATATCCGTCACATAACTATCGTTAATAAGTGCAGACATGCTATCAACCAAAGCATTCATTAAAACTAAGCATTTAGATTCATTATCAACACCTAAGCCCGCTTTTTGAATATAGCCTGACATACTTATTTTTAATGTTCGCATGCCAAAGTTAACTAAACTCATTGGTAGATCAATACGTGCATGAACGTGACCAACTTGAACCTGAGTAACAATTAACTCTTCAATTGCAAGTGAAGACGTATGCGGTACAAACAGGTTTTCAATCCAAGCAGCCATTGTGATTGATAATCTACTTTCCACTAACTCGTGGCTCAAAAAAGTAAGAGATGATTCATTTTCAAGCATTACTTGATAAAAATTCTTAGCAATACTACCTGCATGGGGTGCAACCACGTCAGATAAACACTTTAATATAGCTTGATTAGTCTCACTATATAAGGCTTGTAGCTCGTTCTTGTATGTTTCCTGTAACGGTAATTCATTCATGGTTATACTCGTAGACTTGTTTAGGCTTGGTCAGCTTGGCATTGCTGAAGATATTTAAATAAAATACGGGCTGATTTGGGTGGTTTTTCTGCAGCCGCTTCTTTAGTAGCATTACGTACCAACTGTCGAACATGTTGCATATCAAATGATTCAAACTGATTGCGTAAAATAGTCATCACATCTTTATCGCCTGCTAGCAAATCATCTCGCCACAGCTCCAACTGATGAAACTGCTTTATCTGGCCATTATGTTCTTGGCGAATTTTGTCAATACTTTGCTTGATAGCTTCGTGATCTTCATGAACCATTAATCCACCAACCGTAGCTGTTTGGCGTTTTAAAGCACCCTTTTGCATGCCTTGAGCTTTAATTAATGCGTCATACAAACGTTCAGACAAGTTGAGTTTATCAAGGTCTTTTATTGGTAATTTAAGTAGCTCTTTACCTAACTCTTTCAGTGCAAGTAACTCACGTTTGACTTCAGATTTACTTTTTTCGTCTTCCCACTCATCTTCGTAAGTACCTTCTTCACCAAACTTCTTCATATCACTGCCTTAACTACCGATTATATCCGTATATATTACTTCAATTACAGTGTTGATATTTGATTAATTATCAGCTTACTTGCCAAGTTAAATTCATCGTAATTATCAGAAGTGGCAGAACATTACTAATTATAGAGATCGGTATGTCATGTTCTTGTACATAGTGTAATAAAGATAGAATGAATCCACCGTCCATCTAGGACTGATTTTACCTAGCTAATTATCTAAGTGCCGAAAACGAATAAGGTCACTAATATCATCAACATCCCACTGTAATTTAGTTTTTACTACTGCAACAGCATTATCGTCTGCACGCTGCAGACTATTCTCTAAGACCTTGTCATGGCCCCATTTGAGACCTAGAAATAGTTCGGGATGTGGCTTTGTCATTGCAACCATCACATAGCCACCATCTTCAGCCGGAGAAAATACAACGCAGTCATGATCTAAAGCATTGATTGCAAAATCAATATCTTGAATAGTTAATGATGGGCAATCACAACCGATGAGTAATACTTTATTCGAGGTTTCTAGGGCTTTGCAAATAGCGTGATGCATTCGCTCACCAAGATCATCACCCTGCTGCTGCTGTAACGACACGGCATATTTTTGCATACAATGAGCAAAGAAAGAATGCTGTGTATCAGGACTACACCATAGTTGAACTTGGCAAAATGGGTGTTTTGTAAGAAGTGATAACGTCCGTTCAGTAAGTCGCACATGTACATTAGCGGCCTGTTCGGCGCTTAGTTGTGGCATTAACCGAGTTTTGACTTGTCCTGCAATTGGCGCCTTACAGAAAATGAGAATGGCAGTATCTGCATGTTTAAATTGCACGTTTAAATGGCATTAACAGTAATTGTTGAACATTAACATCATCAATATGTCGATATTGAGCCAAACCGATACGCATTTTATTATGACCAAGTTCAGGTTGATCAATATAACTGCCAAATAACCTATCCCATACACTAATCGAAAATCCATAATTACTATCGGTTTCGGTTTGAATAATTGAGTGATGCACACGATGCATATCAGGCGTGACTATAATTAAACGAAGACCTTTATCAATCACTAGTGGAATCTTCACATTGCTGTGGTTAAATAAGGCACAACTACTTAATATAATCTCAAACACAATAACGGCAATAGGATTGACACCTATAATAAGGATGCAGATAGCCTTGTAACACATTGATAACATTATCTCTATGGGGTGAAATCTAATCGCAGTTGTGACATCAAAATCTAAATCAGTATGGTGTACTTTATGTAGTCGCCACAGCCATGGCCATTGATGTGAAGCACGATGTTGACCATAGATTGCTAAATCAAGGAGTACCAAACTAAGCAACAATACTAACCATGCCGGCAAGTCTATAAGGTTTAATAAGCCCCAGTTGTGAGAAGTCGCATACGTAGCAGCCACAATGGCAGTACTAGCAATGGTCAATCTCATCAGCACCATACTTAAGATTGATAGGCTGAAATTAGCAGACCAGCGTTTCACGCGAGAGTGAAGCAATTGACGTCGAGGTGCGACATTCTCCCACGCGATCATAATCACTAGCACAGCAACAAAAATTGATAGTCGTTCTAATCCTTCCAAAACAATCCCTTTCTATAGTGTTCTTCTAATTGTGTAGGGTCAGCACCAAAGAAAAAGCGTAAGCGTAGCCACCACATCAAACAAATGGTCTTCAACACACCAAAGCTAAGCCAACGCCGCCCTGAGCTTTTCACTTTATTCTGAATACAGTATGGCTTGCGTACTGTCTTTAACTTGGCCGATAAGTCGATATCTTCCATCAAAGCAATATCAGCATAGCCCCCCACCTGGTCAAATACTTCTTTTACAACAAAAATTGCTTGATCACCTGTGGCAATACCTGTCCAACGTGAACGCTGATTCATTAGCCAAGCGACAAGTGACAGCAATCTAGCCTTGCCTACTAGGTGAATATCAAAACGTCCCCAGCAATGCCCATTTTTTATAGCATCTTGGATCTGTTTAATAGCATCATCAGGTAAGGTAGTATCAGAATGTAAGAATAACAGTACCGGTTTACTTGCCATTGCTGCACCACTATTCATTTGTATCGCTCGACCTCTGGCTGAACTAATAACATCATCTACCAATGGAGTAGCCAATCTCACTGTTGCATCATCACTACTTCCATCAACCAAAATCAGTTCACACTGTGATCTCAATGATTGAAGTTCAGAAAGAAAAGTAACAATTCCAGCCTCTTCGTTCAAAGTCGGAATGATAATGCTTATATCAGGCATAAATTTATGTCTCGACTGACATCATACGGTTAAGCCCGCCATCCCCGTGCAAACGGGGATCCAACGATAGTGACCTGATGCAAAGCCCATGGCTACACGCATTCGCGAGGATGACAAAACGTGTGTTCTACACGCTTTATCACTGCAAAACTAACAACAAGCTGAATCATCACCACAGCACTCACTTCCACCGTGTATACCACCTTTTGTTTCACTTGCCGGTCGAACTGTACCAGCTGGGGCACACCACGATGTCGCTTCTTTTAGTGTCTTTGGTGTAATACCGATAAAGTCATCGCCATAAACACCTTGAGTCATCAGCTCAAATGATCTTGCACACGTAGCAATACGTTGACCACGCGGATAAACATGACCTTCATCATCGTACACTTCAGAATAAGGACCACGATAAATCACTGCATGACCCACATCTAAACAAGGATCAGCTTTAGGCTTTGTTGCTGTAATGGTTACCGATCGAAACTCAATTCCCTCAACGACTTGCCAAGGTTCACTTTCCCATTTGTCATAGGCAACAGCCACAAAGCCCGCTTTAACAAAATCATCTAACATTTCTTGTTCTTGTAATGCACCTGAAATACAGCCGCTCCATAAGGTAGGATCATCCTTAAGATGTTGAGGCACAAATTCATCACTAACTATATCTGAGATCGCAACACGGCCACCAGGCTTCACAACCCGAAAGATCTCTGCAATCATCTTCGATTTGTCACTATCTTGGACAAGGTTTAAAACACAGTTAGAAACGACTAAATCTACCGTACCATCTTCAATAAGAGGTTGGTTTTGAGTTTGTTTTTGCTGCCATGTTTGATGACGAAGTAGACTTTCAGCATTAATGATTGGATGTTGGGCTAAGTGTTGATCTACAGCATCCAAATCAATTGCTAAGTCCTGAATTAAGCCTTTAACAAATTCAACACGATCACCGCCTAACTTTTCTATCATTTCTGACTGATATTTTCGTGCAAGCGCTAACATATCATCATTCATGTCGATGCCAATGACCTTACCCTGTTCACCAACTAACTGAGCAGCCATATAACAAATCTTACCTGAACCCGCTCCTAGATCGAGTACCACATCCCCTTCCCTAACGTAGCGAGATGGATCGCCACAGCCATAATCTTTGTCGATTATTTCTTGTGGCAACAGTTTAAGTAAACTCGCATCATAGTCAACAGGACAACAAAGATCAGGTTGTCTTTCTTCTGCACCCTCGGAATACCGGTCCAATACACTATGTTCTAATTCCATCTTTGTTCCTTCTCTGCTTGTCATCCTCGCGTATGCGGGGATCCATGGACGGTGGATCTAACCACTACTGTTGGATTCCCGCTTTCGCGGGAATGACGGTAAATAATAAAACTATATTTGTCATGACAAAGCACCACCACAACTGCTCCCCTGTCCTGCCGTACAACCATAACAATGTTGTCTAGTTGCAATCTGTTTATTCACTAAATCACGTTTCATTATGTCAGTAATATGTGTTTTTTGTGTGTCATCGGCCAAAGGTAAGTCTAACATTTGGTTAAAATCACAATCATACACATAGCCTTGCCAGTTGATACTTATCGTATTCACGCACATCACTTGGTCAATGATGTCAGGATTATAGCTATCAACTAATAACTGCATATACTCCTCGAATTGTCCTTTTGAGATAAGCGTACTGCCGAACCGCTTAATAGGCATATTCGTAATGGTGTATAAGTTATTAAATTCAATACCATAATGTTGTTTTAGATGTGACTTATAACTGTGCTCAAGTGGCTGTTGTGCTGGCGGTAAATTGGGTCCCTGAGGGTTGTATACAAGATCTAAAACGAGTCCACTATCTTTCTGGCCATAGCCTAAATCATTCAAGCATTTTAATGCCGTTAAACTCTTTTGAAATGTACCATTTCCTCTTTGTTTATCGACATTTTCTTCTAAATAACAAGGCAAGGAAGCAACGACCACAACCCTATTCTTGGCAAAGAACTCAGCTAAATCACCATAGCCTTCATCTTCTAAAATAACTAAATTACACCTGTCAATAACGGTAATTCCAAGCTCATTGGCTTGCTGAACTAGATACCTAAAATGAGGATTCATTTCAGGGGCTCCACCCGTTAGATCAAACGTCTTCACGCCAGTGTTTTTCGCAAGTTCCAATACTAAATCTATCGTTTCCTTAGACATTAACTCTGTACGTTTTGGCCCAGCATTTACATGGCAATGCAAGCAAGACAAATTGCAAAGGTAACCCAAATTAAGCTGGATCACTTCAAGCTTCGCACGTGAAAGCTTAGGAAATGTAGAGTCTTCTAGGTAATGTAATGTTTCATGCATGATTATTGATTTGATTCATCAGTGTGTAAGCGATGCTTGCGAACACGCATTATCGTTGTTGTAATTAAAGCAAGAGCGCCAATTAAAACAAATGACATGATAACGTCGCGATTGAATAATTCAGCCATTGAGTTAACCGTAGATAAAGATTGTCCAAGATTCACCAAGACCAAACTGACAGGCAACATACCAAAGTATGTACCAATCACGTAGTGCTTAGTACTTATTGGACTAAATGCAAACGTCATATTCACAAACCAAAACGGAAATAAGGGTACTGCACGCATAAACAGCAGATAAGAAAATGCATCATCATGAAGTTTTTCCATTATATTCTTGCTAACGTCCATTTTCTCTAAACGACTTCTCGCCCAATCAGCAATTAAGTATCGTGCAATCCAGAATACAAAAACAGCACCTATTGTTGAAGCAATAGTAGCCAGTAGTACGCCATGCCAGAGACCGAAAACATACCCTATTGCCAATGTCATAATGGCAGCGCCAGGTAAGTTTAGAACGGTAGAAATAATGTAAATCCCGCCTGTTATAAAGAATGCTTGCCAGTAATGGGCATTGGCATAAGCGAGCAATTCATCTTTATGTTGCTTTAAGCTGTCAAAGTTCAAATATTCTTGACCACCAACAATAAAAAACAGGGCAACAAGTCCTAAGAGAGTGGTGACAATAAGCAGTTTTTTTATCACTAATGCATTCCTCTCAAACCAAACAAGCATTTAATCCAACGTTTACGACGGGGCGTTAATGCTTCTTTCATTCTTTGATCAGCAACACGTCGGTTAATGTGAGCTAATGTTGGATAAATATGAATGGTATTACTTAATGCCGACACATTTAGCCCTTGTGAAATCGCCAATACATATTCAGCAATCAATTCACCAGCATGAGCTCCAACAATACACGCACCTAATAACTTTCCTTTAGGTGACGTTATTATTTTTGCCATCCCCATTGTATCGCCATCAGTTATTGCACGATCAACCTCATCAAAAGGAAACGTATATACGCGATGTCTAATATTTTTTTGTTGTGCATCGTGTTCTGATAAGCCAACACGAGCCAGTTCAGGTGAGGTGAAGGTACACCAAGGAATACCCTCTGTCTGAGATTTGGCAGGTAAATGAAATAATGTATTTCTTAACACGACCCCTGCTTGATGTTCTGCCATATGAGTAAAGAGATAAGGTCCGGCAACATCACCACAAGCATAAATTCGTTTATTGCTGGTGCGTAAACGTGCATCAACAACTAAACGTCCATGCTCAGTCTTAACACCTGCTTGAACCAAGCCCAAGTTCTCAATATTTGATTGGCGTCCTGTTGCAATTAAGAGATGTGATCCTTCGATGGAGTTTGACTTGTCATGGTGATCACCTTTTATCTCAACACCGACACCTTTATCTGTTTTTTCTATTCTTTTAAGCAAAACATTCAAATGTAAATCAATACCATCGGAAATGAATTGTTGTTTTACCACATCACTCATATCAGAATCTTCAACAGGCAGGAGACCGGTATTACTTAGTAAAGTAACTTTTGCACCTAAGCGAGCAAAGCTTTGCGCCATTTCACAGCCAATGGCACCACTGCCAACAACAATTAAATGCTCAATAGTTTCAGTTACATCAAAAATTGTTTCATTGGTGTGGTAAGAAATATTCTCTAAGCCTGAAATGGGGGGAATAAAAGGACGGGAACCGGTTGCTAAAACAAATTTTCGTGCTGTTATTTCTCGTCCGTCAACCAACACGCAGTCTTCGGCAACAAACTGTGCTTCGGCAAACACAACTTCAACTCCCATTGCACGAAACCGTTCTGGACTATCATGGGGTTCAATTGTCTTAATCACATCTGCAACACGCTTCATCACCGTTGATTGCGTAATATCACCAAGTTGAGCCGTAACGCCAAACTTATGTGAAGTTTTCACAATATGAGCTACTTCAGCTGAATGTATCATCGTTTTACTGGGCACGCAGCCTGTGTAAAGACAATCACCACCCAATCGGTATTTTTCAATAAGTATTACTTTTGCACCTAGAGATGCAGCACCTGCAGCCGTCACTAAACCTGCAGCGCCACCACCGATAATACAAATATCATAGTCTGTCTTTTTGTTCATTCAAGGTCACAATTTAATCGATTCATTACTAGACACATAAAACACGCGAATCTTACAAAAATAATTATAAAATGCATAAAAAAACCTCTAGCTGCAAAACAACTAGAGGTCTTATATTCTAAACGATTTGGCTAACTAGCGAATCAACAAGAAGTTAGTATTACTTTCCAATAACATTCGCGTAGTAAAACTACCAAAAAAGAAACCATGAACCTTGCCATGACTAAATGCACCCATTGCGGTCACATCGATAGCATTTTTCTGCTGATATCCTGTTAGCTCTTCAACAGCATCACCCGCAAGTGCTTGTGTCGTAATGGCTACATTCGCTTTTTCAAACACACTAGCGGCTTCATCAATCAACGCTTGAGCCTCATCAAGCGCGCTTTGAACACTCACAACATGAATGTCTAATGCTTGATTACAAAAATGCCCTTGAGCAATCAACTGCAATACTGTTTTTGATGTTGGACTGCCGTTATAGGCAAACATCATTTTTTTAGGCTCAGAGAATTCACCTTTAACAATAAATACAGGGGTATGTATAACTCTAATAGCCGCCTCTAATTGTGCTCCTAGGCCCTGTTTATCGCCTTTGTGATCTTCACCTTTTGAACCTAACACAACCATAGCTAACTCAGGTTCTAAATCAACCAGAGCCTCTGGCAATGTACCATGGCGCTGCTTGGCAATAATATCTGTCAGACCTGCTTTTTCAGCTTTATCTCGGGCAGCATTAATAATTGTTTTACCATCAGCAATCATTTTTTTGCTTTCTAAGCGTTCTTCATCAGAAAGTTCTTCTAACAAATGCTCTTTCATATTGGGCGTTAAATTACCTTCATGATGAGGAATTTCACTGTGATGTGAGTGCTCAATAGTATGTAGAAATTTGACTGGAGATTGGCTTTGTTTTGATATCCAAATTGAATAATCAATGACTGAATTACTAAAATCAGAACCATCAATTCCGGCTAATACAAGCCCTTTTCTTTCAGCAGTCATTATTAATGTCCTCCCATGATTTTTTCAATTTCTTCAGGTTTGTCATGCACAGCAAATTTATCTAGCAATGTTTCACTCGCTTCATTCAAGCCAATAATAGTGACATCGGCACCTTCACGACGCAACTTAATTACAACCTTATCTAATGCTGAAGCAGCAGTAATATCCCAAAAGTGAGCACGGTGTACATCAATGACGATTTTATCGACAGCTTCTTTGTAATCAAAGAAAGCAATAAATCGTTCAGATGAATTGAAGAATATTTGACCAATAACATTATATGTACGTGTATCAGTCGCATCATCATAACTAGAATCAACATACATAAACTGACTTAGACGTTGAGCCATAAATAATGAACCAATCAAAATACCCGTGAACACACCTAATGCTAAGTTATGAGTCCATACAACCACAATCACAGTAGCAATCATCACTGTTGAAGCGCTTGTTGGGTTTGTTTTAAGTTCTTTAATTGATATCCAGTTAAAGGTACCAATAGAGACCATAATCATGACTGCAACTAACGCTGCCATTGGAACTATTTTCAAAATATCACTTAAGAAAACAACCAAAATTAATAATACAATACCCGCCACCATTGCTGATAAACGACCACGACCACCAGATTTAACATTGATGATAGATTGACCAATCATGGCACACCCCGCCATACCGCCAATAAGACCAGAACCGATATTCGCAATACCCTGACCTTTACATTCACGTTTTTTGTCACTTTCAGTATCTGTCAATTCATCGATAACATTGGCTGTCAGCAATGACTCTAACAAACCTACAACGGCAATAGAGACAGAATAAGGCAACACGATTAACAATGTTTCCATATTAAATGGGACATCAGGCCATAAAAAGATAGGCAATGTATCAGGTAATTCACCCATATCACCAATCGTACGTACATCAATACCCATGTAATAAACGATCAGCGTTAAAACAATAATATTGATAAGTGGTGACGGTAAAATCTTACCGACTACAGGTACATAAGGAAATAGATAGATAATACCTAAACCAAATGCTGTTAATGCGTACATATGCCATGTCACATTAAGTAACTCAGGCACTTGAGCCATAAAGATCAAGATAGCCAAGGCATTTAAAAAACCCGTCATCACCGACTTGGAAACAAAGCTCATAAACTTATGTAGATTGAGATACCCCGCTAAAATTTGCAGTATCCCAGCTAGCACCGTCGCTGCTAATAAATATTGCAGGCCATAATCTTTAACTAAAGTCACCATCAACAGTGCAGTAGCGGCTGTTGCAGCCGAAATCATTCCTGCTCTACCACCCACGATCGCAATGATAACGGCAATTGCGAATGAAGCATAAAGACCAATTTTAGGATCAACACCAGCAATGATTGAAAAGGCAATCGCCTCAGGAACGAGTGCAATCGCAACGACTATTCCTGCAAGAATATCGCCACGGATATTCCCCAGCCAGTCTTGTTTAGCTGATAACAGCATGTTTGTTTTTTCCTTTTACGTATAAATGTGTGAAAAACGCATTGAGCGTTTAATGTGAAATTGAAGCAGTTTAAATAGAGAGTCGTTTTTAAGGATTTGAGAATCAGTAACCCTTTTAATGACATCGCAAACGTTCAATCAAGCCGGCCATTATACAGGAAAATAGATGGTGAATTCTAAGCTAATGCATGGATAAACCAGTAACTGTATTGTTTAATTGTAATAAAACCAATTAATTAGACTAATGACATAGTTTGAGTATAAGATGCTCTATAAAGAGACATGTGATTTAGCGAAGTACTAGGAGTACTTTTATGCCCAATTATTTTATTGCTTCTTTGGCTTTTTTTCTCAGTTTTATAGCACACACAAGCTCAGCAGCAACGCTGTGTGATAGTGCTCCTCTTGATCTTGAAAATACACGCGTAAGTACACAGCATCTCCCGCTAGAAACAGTTGTACGTATCGCCTCTCCTCTTAGAAGTGTTCAAGCATCCCCTAACTTTCCTTATTACGGGCATGGTTCGGGCGTATTAATTAGTATCAGAGGGGAATCGGGTTTCGTACTCTCTGCCTCACATGTTACGGCTGGTCACCCTATGATTTTAGTATCTATTAATAGACCAGAGGTTGATAACAGAATATTGTGGGCCAAGTTTGTAAAAGAGGATAAAAATACGGACTTATCGCTTTACAAAATCATTGATCAGGATGCAATTGAAACAAGTGCAGAATTGTTTGTTGGAAATAATGAAATATACCAACAAACCTTATTTACTGTTGGTTACCCTATCCAACTATCATCACTATCAAAAGCAGAACTATTCCCAGAATCAAACCTTATTATTCGGCAGCAAAACTTATTAGGTGTCAGCAAATACCTTGGTGTTGGGTTGCAAATAAAGCCATTAGTAATGAGTGACTGTATTGAAACCGGCTTAAGTGGTGGCCCTGTTTTTGATAATCACGGCCGAGTATTTGGTATTAATCACAGCACCGATAAATATAGAAACAGCCAAGATAGCCCTGTAAATGGCTACATTGTTTCATCATCTTACATCAAGAAGTTTTTAGAGTAGAGAGTAATACTATCGCTACAACTAAACTTTGGTGGCATTCAATAACACCCGATTCCTAATCGCTACATTAAATAATTATAAAGCTCTCAACAGACCTTAACCATAAATTTAGTGAGTCATTATTCGTTGCCTCTATATATTTCTTACGTCTTTTGAGTTCTTCTATTAAGTTACTAAGTTGCCAAGATGATTCTTTGATAATGGTATAAGTATGATGCTTCATTAACTCACCTTGCTCTATCATCATGATTAAAAAGTCCATACTTTCAAAATTCATTCCTGCTTGAATTAAACTTTCGTAAAGAGTGTCGATATAACGTGCAATAAATTGTGACATCGATAAATGTGGAGGCTTCTCTGAAATACTTTGCCACGAGGTCAATATCTTTGCCAACTGATTTAATTTAATTTTAATGTCGGACTCTGACAGTGGAGTATCGCTACCTCCCCCTGAAGCCTCCTGCCCAAAAAGCACAGATAGGTACGTATACAATTCAGGGTTTAATTTTCTACTATTCATATTTAACAGTAGTTCAAGTTCACTCGTATTTATACATTCATTGTTTTCGTCGAATTTACTTCCAACCACTTCTGAAATTGCCAGTATTTGGCCTGATATGCATATTTCTTCACCAGTCTTTCCATTTGGATAACCACTGCCATCAAGTCTTTCATGGTGGTCCAAAACAGTTCGACTTACAGTCTCGCTATAGACAGCATAAGGCTCAATGATCAAGCTCGAAATAATGACATGTACATTTAGAAATTTTCGTTCCTCACTTGTTAATTTTCTTCCTGCTTTGAAATAGGCAGGATCGATATGTAGCAAACCTATATCATGGAAAAGTGATGCTAGTAACGTATCTATTAGATCCTGTCTAGGAACGTTCGCCATACAGCCAAGATAATAAGAAAGGCATAAAATCAATATAGAATGGTCGTAAATATCTTCCCTTTCAGACTTCGCTATTGATAATTTAAATGCAAGAGTGGCAGGAAACTCATGAGAGCCCATTAAACTCTCAATATTTTCAGCTTCACTCGGTAAATTATTAAACATTTTTGTTAATGTTTGGCTTTCAGAGATGCATTTATTGATGGTTTCAATAACAATAGCCATTGAAATAGGGCTTTTTATCTCCAAAAAATCATCTATAGGAGATTGTAATTTATGCTTCAGAAGCTGAGCTGAAACTTTATCATCTACTTTCACTCCTTTGGCAACAAGTTTTTGTCCTTGTTCAGAGTAAATATCACTATGGATAGTGATATCTTGTTTCCGTCCTACCGTTGATACAAGTTGTTTATAATGAACATCATTTCCAACGTCATAACGTTTTAACCCAGCCATACTTTTTGGAACCTTACATATGAGTATAGGCAAACAGTATCATAGCAATACAAATAATCAATCTTTATTTGTTACTTAAACTTACAATAATACTAACGTAATTTAAATGTTATATTAATTTAACCCTGTACTGTAACAATCACACGACGTTGGTGAGGATGAGTTCGGTGCTCCCATAGGTACACACCTTGCCAAATGCCTAGATCACAACGACCACTTCTTACTGGCATTGTTAGATCAGGGTTTGTAAGTACTGTTCTAATATGAGCACTCATATCATCTGGTCCCTCATCTTGATGCAAAAACATAGGATCACCATCTGGAACGATATGTTGCATATACGTTTCCATATCACGCTGTACATCAGGATCCGCATTTTCGCATAACATTAGTGAAGCACTCGTGTGCTGAACAAATACATGGCAAGTCCCAATAGTAATGCCTGACTGGGCAACAATATTTTGCACTTGACCTGTGATATTCGTCGTACCTCTCCCCGAAGTAGCAAAGCTCAATTCTTGTTGAAATACCATTAACCAATTCCTTGTTCAAAAAATGCGTTTGCTCGACCACTTTTTATACAATGTCGTACATGGTCTGCAGCGTGTTGCTGTGACGGTTGCACACCACAATGCCAAAGCGTCATGGCAGCACCTAATACTAAACTATCAAATGCAGGACCTGATTGACCTGCTAATGCAGCCAAACCTAGTTCCACTGTTAACGATGCAGTTACAACACTGCCTTCCTCTGGCAGCACGCCGCGTGTTGTTTGGTCTAAACCGAAGGTAACGGGATCAACACTATATTCAATAGCATCACCTGTAAATGTCTGGAAGCAGTTCGACTGTTCACGTAGTGTCGGCAAAATCCCCCCTTCAATACCGCGAACAATTAAAGCTGATTCAAACCCAGCTTGATGTGCCAACCAAGCTAAAACACGTGGATATGCTTTATGTACAAAGCCAATTTGAAGGTGTGTCTTGCCTTTTGCCTTTACCGGCATGATCAGTTTTTCCAGTGTTGCCAAACTAGGCCGCTTAATCATTCTAGTTCGTAAATCTTCTAATGCAAACAGTGAAGGTGTTGCCTGTTGTTGATCAATAAATGCCCAAGCAATATGAGAGTCACTCAGTCTATCGGCCGCTTGCTGTACGGTTAACTCAACGTTTACACCCGCTTCGGCTAACACCTGAGAATGTGTTACACCAAACTTGGGTCCCATTTCTTTCACACCTTGTGAAAGGGTCGGTAAACCAGATGCCGCTAATACTGCAGGCAAAAAAGCTGCGATAGGGCAATGTCGATTAAAACCATTAAAGGGATCAGCAATCGTTAGTAGCTGTTCCACATCAGCACTACTTTGCTCTGTCGATTCCTGTAATGCCTGGTAGATGCCCAAGTTTTCATCAAGTGTTTCTGTTTTGATTCGTAAGGAAATAAAGAATATAGCAGCTTGAACAGGGTCAGCCAGACCAGACAGTACTTCTAGCATCGCTAAGCGAGCTTCTTCTTGTGTTAAATCTTTTGATAAATGAGGTCCCGTAGCAACCTTTTTAATCGCGTCTGCTAATGCTGTCATCAATTAAACCACGCTAACATGTCAGTTTCGTTCATAACGGTAATACCTAATTTCTCAGCTTTTGTAAGTTTTGAGCCGGCATCACGACCAGCTACAACATAATCTGTTTTTGCAGACACACTACCAGCCACTTTTGCCCCTAAGGCTAATAACTTCTCTTTGGCTTCACTACGAGACATCAGTTCAAGTGTGCCAGTTAACACAACTGTTTTACCACTTAGTAATGAATCCTCAGCTATTTTTTTCTCTTCTGGCCAATAAATACCAGCAGATAATAAGCGCTCAATAACTTGCTGATTATGAGGCTGATGAAAAAAGGTCACAATATGATGCGCCACGATAGGCCCTACATCTTCAATTTCAATTAAGGCTTCTTCATCCGCAACTTTGAGCCCATCAAGTGTAAGAAAATGACTTGCTAATGATCGTGTTGTAGCTTCACCTGCTTCGCGGATGCCTAATGAAAATAGGAATCTAGCAAATTTTGTATGTTTAGATTGTTCTAATGCCTTGACCAAGTTAATGGCTGACTTCTCCCCCATTCTTTCCAGTGAAGATAACTGTTCGACAGTCAGAATAAATAAATCTGCTGGATCATTAATCAAGCCTTCGTCAACAAGTTGCTCAACTAACTTATCACCCAAACCATCGACATCCATTGCTTTACGTGACGCAAAATGTTTTATCGCCTCTTTACGTTGAGCCGGACAATATAAACCACCACTACAGCGTGCAATGGCTTCACCTTCAACACGCTCTACATCAGACTCACATATAGGACAGAGTGACGGGAGCACAAAGGTCACCGACTGTTCTGGTCGTTTAGACTTCACAACCTGTACAACTTCAGGAATGACATCACCAGCACGTCGAACGATAACCGTATCCCCTACTCGCACATCTTTACGGTCTATTTCATCTTGATTATGTAATGTTGCATTGCTGACTGTTACGCCCCCGACAAATACCGGCTGCAAGCGTGCAACAGGTGTTAAGGCACCTGTTCTCCCCACTTGTATCTCTATATCTTCAACAAGGGTCATTTCTTCCTGTGCAGGAAATTTATGAGCAATGGCCCAGCGTGGTGCACGTGAAACAAAGCCTAAGCGTTGCTGTAATTGAATACTATCAACTTTTAATACAACGCCATCAATATCATATGACAAGCTATTTCGACGCTCACCTAACTGTTCAATGTACTGTAAACATTCATCAACGCCATCAAGCAATTTCAGTTCAGGTGATATCTGACAGCCCCACGCTTCAATCATGGTCATCGCAGCACTATGCGTTGCAGGCTTGTTCATTCCAATAACTTCACCTAAACCATAGCAATAAATGGCTAATGGGCGTGATGCCGTTATTTTGGAATCAAGCTGACGTAGAGAGCCTGCAGCAGCATTACGAGGATTGACGAATGGTTTCTTGCCTTGTTCCAGTTGTTTGATATTTAAAGCATCAAATCCAGCTTTAGGCATAATGATTTCACCGCGAACTTCAATAACGTCTGGAATATCGTCCCCAACAAGCTTTAATGGCACGGTGGGAATTGTTCTCACATTGTCTGTGACATCTTCACCAACGGCACCATCACCACGGGTAGCAGCTTGGACAAGGATCCCTTGCTCATAACGAAGACTAATTGCAAGGCCATCTAACTTCGGTTCGGCAGCATAAATTTGTGATTCACTGGTATTCAACCAATCTCGAACACGTTGATCAAATGCGTTCAAGTCATCAGTATTAAACACATTGTCTAATGACAACATAGGGATTGCATGTGTTATTTGATTGAACTTATCAAGTGCTTCCCCCCCAACTCTCTGAGTCGGAGAATCGCCGACTAACAGCTCTGGGAATTCAGACTCAATGTGTTTAAGCTCATGAAATAAACGGTCATATTCAGAATCTGTAACTTCAGGGTTATCAGTCACATAGTAGAGATAGTTATATTTATTTATTAAGTCTCTAAGTGTGCTTGCACGCTGCGTCGCTTCAATCTGACTAGTCATTATTGTAATTGCTTTGTTCTGCTTGTAATTGTAAATTGAGGTTTAAAATTCGACTTCGCATAGCTTCGATCGCTGACTGATTAAGTGGATCGCGTGACTCATCGCATAATGTGCCATCCAATTTATCTGTCATCTTTTGAGCAGCATCGAGCAAGTCATCAAATAATGCGAGTCCATTTACGGGACCAGGTAAACGAGCAAAAATTAATAAGCCCGGTGTTTTCATCGTTGCAAACGAATCTGGGTTTAATGTACCTGGATCTAATATATTAGCGACACTAAATAAGGTTTGGCTTTGTAGTCCGCCTAGTGAACGATGAAAAATTTGTAAATCACCAAAATGCATATCTAAACTTTCTAATGTTGATTTGATAGATTTGCCGGAAAAGAAGTTACCATCACGCGCCATTACCGTAAAAGAAATAACCATATCCCAATCATTAATTATGCCTGACTGAGTGGGGCTTTCATCGCTATTAGCCACGACTTCATCATCAGCTGAGTTAACTGCTTCTTCTATGTCTAGGATGTCTTCATCTATCGCATCATCGACAGTAATATTAATCTGATGTTCATTATTCTGTGGAGCTAATGCCGCCTGAGCACTGTCTGACAAAATTATTCTCGGTTCAGAATCAATCTCAAAGTGGTCATTGTCTTGTGACTGCTGATCTAACTCCTGTTGAAAAACAGAACCAAACTGTCCATCATCACTTGCTTTTGCTTCAATATTATCGATTTCATCTAACAGTTTCGATCGTTGTTTGCTGCTTTTATTGGCATACCAAGCAACGCCAACAAAGGCGGTGACTATCAAAATTATGATTACAGTAATATCTAACACTTAAATTAATCTTCCAACTAGGGGATAATAGTTTGTTTTTATCATCATTATTGAGACTGCCCAATGGCTACATTACCAAGCAAAGATCTAGACACCTTCGACAATGCAATTCCTGAACGTGATTATACCATTCACATCGAAACATCTGAATTTACTTGTTTATGCCCAATGACAGGACAACCAGATTTTGCCACAATTAAGATCGATTACGTGCCAGATCTCAAGTGTGTTGAATTGAAGTCATTCAAACTTTATATGTGGACATACCGTGAAGAAGGTGCATTTCACGAAAAAGTGACTAATCAAATCTTGGATGATTTAGTGGCTGCAACCGATCCTCGCTTTATGCGTATTACCGGAATTTTTAATGTTCGAGGCGGCGTTTACACAACGGTCGTAGCTGAACATAAAAAAGAAGGCTGGATTGCACCTACACCTGTCCAACTGCCATAATATGACTGTAGGTCGGATTTCAATCCGACTGGACCTGTATTAGTAATAATGACAAACGCTTATATCGGCATAGATCTCGGCACCTCTGGGTGTCGAGCTATCGCCATTGATCAACAACAAAATATCATTGCCCGCAGTCAACAAGCGCTCCCCTTCTCCTCTAGTACCGAACAAAACCCTGATACTCACTGGCAAATTGTCGAACAGGTTCTAGTAACCCTCATCGCTCAATGTCAGCATTATGACATTGTATCCATTGCCGTAGATGCGACATCCGGCTCCGTTTTAGTGACTGATGAACAAGGTCACCCTCTCACTCCGATCCTTATGTACAACGACTCAAGAGCAATTAAACAAAGTCAAAACATTGCCAAATTAGCACCTATTGAATCCGGCGCACATGGTGTAAGTAGCGGACTAGCCAAACTCATCTACTTACAAGAGCAATATTCGTTTGCCAATAATAGTCATCTACTCCACCAAGCAGACTGGATTAACTTTAAGCTTGGCGCTCCACTAGGGATAAGTGATGAAAACAATGCGTTAAAGACAGGCTATGATCCGATCAAGCGCTTCTGGCCAGAATGGCTTAATCAACTGACTGAGATTTCATTATTACCTAAAATAGTGCCACCTAGTACTGTGATTGGTAGCCTATCCCCTACGCTTTGTGAAAAACTGAATCTAAGCTCGGCACCTAATATAGTCGCTGGCACAACAGATAGCATTGCAGCACTCATTGCTACCGGTGCAAACAAAACCGGTGATGCGGTCACCTCACTAGGTTCAACACTTGTTGTTAAATTAATCAGTGATAAACCTATATTTTTACCGCAACAAGGTGTTTATACTCATAGGCTTGGTGATAAATGGCTCATCGGAGGTGCATCAAATACTGGAGGGGCAGTACTTAAACACTACTTTGATAGTGATGAATTGCAACGATTAAGTGGCTTGATTTCACTTGACCATTCAGTACCTGATTACTATCCATTGCTCTCGAAAGGTGAACGTTTTCCTATCAATGATCCAGATTTAGAGCCAAGACTCTCACCCCGCCCAAGTAATGATGCTGAGTTTTTACATGGCATGCTTGAAGGCATGGCAAATATCGAAAAACAGGCTTATCACGTGTTAGAACAGGCAGGAGCCCCGACGGTGACATCAATTCGCACTGTTGGTGGTGGGGCTATTAATAAAACATGGCAGGCTATCCGTCAGCAAAATAATTCCGTATTATTTGTCACACCAGAACAGTCAGAAGCAGCCTATGGCGCTGCTATCATAGCAAAGGGACAAATTTAAGTGATACAAGAATTATTTAAAGGTGCACGCTATCTATTGCAGGGATTTAGCTTAATCCACCAAAAAGGTATCCGTAAGTTTGCCTATATTCCCATGGCTATTAATACATTATTATTTAGCTTTGCTATATGGCTAGGCATTGAAAAATTCGATCAATGGATTAATGCCATGATGCCAACATGGCTCCCTGAATGGCTACTTGGCTGGATTATGTGGATCATTTGGCCACTATTTGCCAGCTTACTACTCTTAATCGTATTTTTCAGTTTCTCTATTATTGCTAACGTATTAGCCGCCCCTTTTAATGGCGTATTAGCTGAAGCAGTGGAAACAAAACTACAAGGAAAAGCACCGCTTAGCCTCAATTTTAAAGAAATAATGAAAGATGCTCCATCAATGATCTGGAACGAAATTAGAAAACTACTTTATTTTGTAGCTTGGATGGTGCCACTCTTTATTTTGTCATGGGTACCAATAATAAATATTATTGCCCCCGTGTTATGGGTTGCGCTTTCAAGTTGGATGTTAGCCATTGATTATCATGATTACCCAATGGCTAACCATCAACTAAAATTCCCTCAACAACGTGCGCTACTAAGACAGAAAAGGTCGTTAGCGCTAGGGTTTGGTCTCGCTACACTGGTTGCAACAATGATACCTTTTGTTAACTTTTTAGTTATCCCCGCGGCGGTTGCAGGTGCAACAGCACTGTATTTGGATAAGTTTAACGCTGACTAAATTAGGTACTCGATGCCGCTCATCCCACTAATTTGAACGCAAAAAAAAGCAAAGAGGATTAGTCTTTGCTTTGAGTTGGTCTATTAAGACCTGCATGCATTGGTTAGCATGCACTTATTATTATATTTAAGACACAAAAATCCACAATGCTAGTGGTAAAAAGATTACAAATATCAAAAACGCCCATGTTAGGGGACGTTTTAACATCCATGTCACTGATCTTTTTAAATGTGTTTCCATAATAATTAACAGGTCTGGTGTCCTGCAATGTGCTGACGCTTTGCCGAAGTTGGCACGTCACGCAGGACTAATATTAGGCAAAAAAATCATCATGAACAACAATAATATCAATAGGGTCAGACCCCATTGATTCTACTCGCTAACTAAGCGGGAATCAGTGAATTTAAGGTAGCACTTGGTCTCATTGATTGTGTCATTAATGACTCATCGATAAAGTAAGTAGCACCCAGTTCAACAGCACTACCTTGAGCCGAAATGAGCTCTTCAACAATCTTGCTTTCATTATCAGCTAATGCAGTTGCTAGCGTGGAAAAATGAGACTTGAGCTCTTGATCATCAGATTGCATTGCTAAAGCTTGAGCCCAATATAGTGCTAAGTAGAAATGACTGCCACGGTTATCAATTTCACCCACATTCGCTGCTGGTGAACGATTGTTATCTAGGAACTGTCCTGTTGCAGTATCTAAGGTATCAGCCAATATTTTTGCTTTGTTATTCGCTGTTGTATTAGCTAAATGTTCTAATGATGCTGCTAAGGCTAAAAACTCGCCTAAAGAATCCCAACGCAAGTGGTTATCATGGACAAACTGCTCTACAAGCTTAGGAGCGGTACCACCGGCACCCGTTTCAAACAAACCACCTCCATTCATCAATGGCACAATAGATAACATCTTGGCAGATGTTCCTAACTCTAAAATAGGGAAAAGATCAGTTAAGTAATCACGTAACACATTACCTGTTACCGAGATTGTATCTTCACCCTTTTGGATTCTCTCTAATGAGAATGTAATCGCATCAGCTGGAGATAAAATACGAATATCCAAACCTGTCGTATCATGCTCTGGTAAGTATTTTTCTACTTTAGCAATCAGTTGTGCATCATGTGCTCGATTTTTATCTAACCAAAACACGGCGGGGGTTTTAGTCAATCGGGCGCGTGTTACTGCTAATTTAACCCAATCTTGAATCGGTGCATCTTTAGCCTGACACATGCGCCAGATATCACCCTCTTCTACTGTATGTTCAAGTAGTGCATTACCATTGCCATCGATTACACGAACAGTACCAGCTGTTGGCATTTCAAATGTTTTGTCGTGCGAGCCATATTCTTCCGCTTTTTGGGCCATTAAACCAACGTTTGGCACACTCCCCATTGTTGTTGGATCAAAAGCACCGTGTTGTTTGCAAAACTCAATTGTTTTTTGGAAGATACCGGCATAACAACGATCAGGAATCAGTGCTTTCGTATCTTGCTGTTTGCCTTCTTTATTCCACATTTGGCCCGATCCACGAATCATGGCAGGCATTGATGCATCGACAATAACATCAGAAGGTACATGTAGGTTTGTAATACCTTTATCCGAGTTAACCATCGCTAGATCAGGGCGTGTTGCATACACCGCTTGGATATCAGCTTCAATTTCAGCTTGTTTTGCTGCTGAAAGTTGTTTGATCTTGGCATACACATCACCAAGGCCATTTGTAACATCAACACCAATTTGTTCGAATACTTCAGCATGTTTTTCAAATACGTCTTTATAAAAAACAGAAACAACATGACCAAAAATAATGGGATCAGATACTTTCATCATCGTCGCTTTTAAATGCAATGAAAAAAGCACACCTTCTTGTTTAGCACTTTCAATCTCTTGTTCAATAAAGCGTCGAAGTGAGTTTTTATTAATAACCGAAGCATCAATAACTTCATCCACCAGTACGGGTGTAGTTTGTTTTAATACCGTTTTAACACCTGCTGTATCTTCTAATTCTATTGTTACATTTCCAGAATTAGCGACGGTAACTGACTGTTCACTGCCAAAAAAATCATTCTCAGACATGCTTGCAACATGTGATTTTGAATCACTCGCCCATGCCCCCATGTAATGAGGATGTTTACGAACATAGCTCTTCACCGCTGCAGGTGCACGACGATCAGAGTTACCTTCTCTTAAAACTGGATTAACGGCACTACCTTTAATCTTGTCATAGGTATTTTTAATGTCTTGTTGTTCATCATCTTTTGGGACTTCTGGGTAGTCTGGTAATGCGTAACCTTGACTTTGAAGCTCAGCGATTGTCGCCTTAAGCTGAGGAATTGATGCACTGATATTCGGTAGTTTAATGATGTTAGCTTCTGGTTTTAAGGCGAGTTCACCCAATTCAGCTAAAGCATCAGGGATGTGTTGGTCTGGTTTTAAATAACTAGGAAAGTTAGCAATAACACGACCTGCTAAAGAGATATCACTCAGTTCAACCTCAATATCAGCTGCTTGTGTAAAGAGTTTAATTATTGGTAATAAAGACTGTGTTGCAAGTGCAGGTGCTTCATCAGTTTTTGTATAAATAATTTTTGACGTTGTCATTTATGTTCCTAATATTTTAATTCGTTCTACGGCTTCTAATAAGCGTTGTTCATTTGTCGTATAAGCAAAGCGGATAGTTTGCTCAGCTAAGTGGTCACCAAAATCATTACCAGGTGTTACAGCGACTCCAGCGTGTTGTAACCAATACTTAGTTAACGCCATGCTATCGGGTATTTTATCATTCAGGAGGCGCTTGCAGTTAGCATAAATATAAAATGCACCTTGTGGCGATGCTGTTACGTCTAAACCGAGTGACTGCAATGCAGGCAATAGACTATTTCGCCGTGACTCAAATATCTGTCTGCGTTGCTCCAAAACCGCCAATGTTTGCGGTTTGAATGCTGCTAATGCCGCATATTGTGACATGGTGGGAGCAGCTAAAAATAGATTTTGAGCTAACTTATCCATGACAGACTCATACTGTTGTGGAACAACTAACCACCCCAAACGCCAGCCAGTCATACCAAAAAACTTTGAAAAACTATTAATTACAAAGGCATTTTGGTCAACAGATAATACCGTAGCGGTGTCTACATTATCGTATGTTAAGCCGTGATAAATTTCATCTACAACGAAATGCCCCTGCTTGCTTTTTATCGCAAGGGATAAATCAGTTAAATCTTCTCTCGATAAAACCGTCCCCGTCGGATTCGATGGTGATGCCACTAATGCTACGGCAGTATCCTTATCCCAATAGTCATCGATATGTTGCGCAGTTAATTGAAAGTTTGATGTTAAATCTACAGCAACTGACCTAGCCTTCCCTTCAACGAAACGAGCAAAATTTCGATTACAGGGATATCCTGGATCAGCTAATAAAACACGCTGATCTCGATCCAGCAACGCTCCCATAATCAATAATAATGCACCAGAGGCACCAGGAGTGATAACAATGCGATTAGGTGAAACATCTACTTGATAGTGAGTTTTATACCAATCCGCGATGGCTTCACGCAGTTCTGGTAAACCTAATGCTGGGGTGTAATGAGTTTTCCCCGCTTTTAATGCTGATATTCCCGCATCGATGATTGCTTGGGGTGTATCAAAGTCAGGCTCCCCCACCTCCATATGGATAATATCTTTTCCCTGCGCCTCAAGCTGTTTTGCTTGAGCCAATATATCCATAACATGAAAAGGCGATATATCTTTAGAACGTTGTGAAGTACTGCCTTTAGCCATTAGCGTGAATGTGTTTTAGATCATCAACGGTGACATAGCTACCTGTAATGGCTTCACCAGATAATACTGTACACGCTAAGTCAGGCTCACCCAAATGGTCTAATACCGTAATGGCACCACTGAAGTCATCGTTATGCGTGTAATTGTTCTGGGTGACTATCGTCATGATATTTGCACCACAAGAAGAAAGCACACCATTTTCTGAATCTTCAAAAACCAAGCACTCATCTGCTGACAGACCAATCTCTTGTAAACAATAGTCAAAAATATCTGGTGCTGGTTTTTTTGCAGGCACGATATCGCCAGCAGCAACACAATCAAACCAATCTAACGCTTCTTCACCTAGTGTACTTTTAACTAATGCCGTCACATTTGCGGGTGTTGTCGTTGTCGCAATAGCTAAGCGCAAGCCTGAATCACGTGCTTCATTGATTAATCTCAATACACCGGGTCTTAATGTAATCGCATTTGACTCAAGTAACTCAACATAGTGTTTAGTTTTATTGGCATGAAGACTAGCTATCAAACTGTCCATATCGTCATGTTTAAAACTCGTATTGAAATGAGACAGGTAATAACGAAGACGTTCTTTGCCGCCCGTTACAGCCAGCAAGTCACCATATAACGCCTCATCCCAGTCCCAATCAAGACCGGCATCCTTAAATGCAAGGTTAAATGCAATACGATGTCCGTCACGTTCTGTTTCAGCCAATGTACCGTCGACATCAAAAATAAGCGCTTTTAATTGTTTCATATCTCGTTTTCTTGTTTGAAAGGGAATAAAATAGTATCAAATTTATTACACACACGACGGCCTTTCTGGTATAGAATTGCGCCTTGATTTAAAAAGTTGATAAGGTTTAACTAAAGATGAGTGCATCACAGACAGATACTAAAATCGAACCGTATGTAGAAAAAAGCGGCGAAGAGTATATGAATGCCGACCAAGTCGCCCACTTTCGTACCATTCTAGAAGATTGGAAGAAAGACCTAATGGAAGAAGTAGATCGTACCGTACATCACATGCAAGATGATGCGGCTAACTTCCCAGATCCTAATGATCGTGCGACACAAGAAGAAGAGTTCACACTTGAACTGCGAACTCGTGACCGTGAGCGTAAGCTCGTTAAAAAGATCAAACAATCTATCGAAGACCTTGATAAAGGTGACTACGGTTACTGTGAATCATGCGGTACTGATATTGGAATTCGTCGCCTTGAAGCACGTCCAACTGCAAATTTATGCATTGACTGCAAAACATTAGCGGAAATTAGAGAAAAGAATCGCGTTTAATTGTTTATAGAACAGAACTAACTGCTGTTGAGTTTATTAAATAGCAGCTGAAAAAAGCCTCGATTAACCGGGGCTTTTTTGTATCTATGTAGCTTGGACTTTTAATCCAGAAATGACGGGTTGAATATCCCCGTCATCTATTAATGTAATAGCAGACATAAAAAAGCCCCGGTTAATCGGGGCTTTTTTGTATCTTAGTAGGTTGGACTTTAGTCCAACAATGTTGGGTTAAAACACCGACCTACAGTTCTTCACCATGTTTAGCTAGGTAGTCTGCAACGCCAGCAGCGTCAGCTTTCATACCTTCATCACCTTTGTTCCAACCAGCTGGACAAACTTCGCCATGCTCTTCGTGGAATTGAAGTGCATCAACTAAACGTAACATTTCATCTACTTCACGACCTAAAGGTAAGTCATTAACTACTTGATGACGAACAATACCTTCTTTATCAATTAAGAAAGAACCACGTAATGCAACACTGGCAGGATGTCTAACACCGTATGCAGCCATGATAGATTGATCTGTATCAGCAACTAATGGGAAATCAATTTGACCGATACCACCATCATTAACAGCAGTATTTCTCCATGCTAGATGTGTGAATTGAGAATCAATTGAAATACCGATAACTTGAACGCCACGTTCTTTAAATGCTGCAACACGGTGGTGATGAGCAAGAATTTCAGATGGGCAAACAAATGTGAAATCTAGTGGGTAGAAGAATAAAACAATTTCTTGACCCTTGTAATCAGACAATGAAAAGTTTTCATTAATGCTGTTATCAGCCATAACGGCTGCCGCTGTAAAATCTGGGGCTGCTTGAGTAACTAGAACGCTCATATTTTGCTCCTTAAGTAAGAATTATAATAATGGAAAACCCTTATATAGAAAGGGTCTATGGAATTACCGAGTAAAACACTCAGCTATGCTATCAACTAGCATTAGCATTGTCTAATCTGATCTGCTTTCTACCGAATGTTTGGTGAGGTATTGACGAGGTGAACAGCCAAAGAATTGTGTAAAACGTCGGCTAAAATGACTGAGATCATTAAAACCTGAATCATAGCAAGCTTGGGTGACCGTATGACCTAATTGCAATGCCTCTGCGGATTTTTTTAATCGTCTTTGTTGTAAATATTCACTTGGAGAACAACCCAGTTGTTTTTTAAATACGATATAAAGCTTACTTTTACTCATGCATGCTTTTTGACATAACGTTTCAATATCCAGTGGCTTGGCACTATTTTGTTCAATATAATGAACAACTGCTGTAATGCCCGTTGCATCTGGTGATTGCTGGCTATAATTTAATAGTAAATCCCGCCCCTGTTCTCTTAGTAACTTAATAATAAGTTCTGACACACCCAATTCGACCATCATTTCTTTATCTGGATGATTATGAGTAAACAGTAGGACCAGCTTCTCTAATAGTTGCTGTGTATCAGCGGTATGCTGCGAGTGAATAATATGTGGTTGATACTGCCAGTCATGGTCCAAATGCTTTAACGTTGTTAGATCTTGCATTCTCTCTGAAATAACTTCAATACGCTCTTTAGGAATTTCAATCGTCAAACAGGTAGTGGGCTGCTGCTCATTCGCTTCAGGGAAATCGATCTCTACATATTCACCGGGAGGCATAACAAACGATTCATGAGGCAAAAAAACTTGTTCTTGCCCATCATGAAAGTTATGCATGATTTTTTTACCTTTGACCATACCGCAATACATAAGCTGCTCGGCACCCAGGCCAACGCGGGTGGCTGCTCGATAAGTATCATAAATACTTAGCTCAGAATCAGGTCCTGCAAAACTAAGTTTATTCTCTATGAGTAATTGTCGTTTATCGCGTCGCTTACTTAATGATAACGTATTCATAAGCAACATTTTGTGTCGGTGTGGACTGTAAGTCAAGTAATAGAGACTATAAGACTAGTAACTCTAATTACAGTAACTTATGCTCTACCTTTAAACTACATCAAGGATAACAATCATGATCTACTCAAATCCAGGTACTAAAGGTTCCGTCGTTTCATTTAAAGAGCGCTATGGTAACTATATCAATGGTGAGTGGACAGCTCCTATTAATGGTGAGTATTTCACTAACTCAACCCCCGTTACCGGTGAAGACTTTTGTGAAATTCCCCGTTCAACTGAAGAAGATATTAATCTTGCACTAGATGCCGCTCATGCCGCAAAAGACGCATGGGCAAAAACATCAGTTACAGAACGTTCTAACCTTTTATTAAAAATTGCCGACAGAATTGAAGAGAACCTTGAAATGTTAGCCGTTGCAGAAACATGGGATAACGGTAAAGCAGTGAGAGAAACATTAAATGCCGATGTACCATTATGTGTCGACCACTTCCGCTATTATGCCGGCTGTATGCGTGCACAAGAAGGCACTATGGGTGAGATTGATGAAACAACCGTGTCTTACCAGTTCCACGAGCCTCTAGGTGTTGTTGGCCAAATCATTCCGTGGAATTTCCCATTATTAATGGCTGCATGGAAACTTGCTCCAGCACTGGTTACGGGTAACTGTATTGTTATGAAACCCGCTGAGCAAACACCTGTTTCGATATTAAAACTAATGGAAGTAATCGGTGATTTATTACCTCCTGGTGTACTTAATATTGTTAATGGCTTTGGTCGAGAAGCCGGTGAAGCATTAGCGAGTAGTACGCGTATTGCAAAAATCGCCTTTACAGGTTCTACACCGGTCGGTTCGCACATCATGAAACGCGCTGCTGAAAACATCATTCCTTCAACGGTTGAGCTAGGAGGTAAGTCACCTAATATTTTCTTTGAAGATATTATGCAACAAGAAGACGACTATATTAGTAAGTGTGCTGAAGGCCTTGTTTTAGCATTTTTCAACCAAGGTGAAGTCTGTACCTGCCCTTCTCGTGCAGTCATTCAAGAAAGCATCTACGATGAATTTATGGCAATTGTGATTGAACGAGCCCAAAATATTAAACGTGGTAACCCGCTTGATACAGATGTTCAAGTGGGTGCTCAAGCGTCACAACAACAATATGAAAAAATACTTGAATACGTTGAAATTGGTAAAAATGAAGGAGCTGAGTTATTGCTAGGCGGTAATATTGCTCAAGTGGGTGAAGACTTTGACAGTGGTTATTATATTGAGCCGACCTTATTAAAAGGCTCAAATAAGATGCGTATTTTCCAAGAAGAAATCTTTGGTCCTGTTGTTGCCGTTACTACGTTTAAAGATGAAGCCGAAGCGCTTGCCATTGCCAATGATTCAGAATTTGGTCTTGGTGCGGGCCTATGGACCAGAGATATGAATCGCGCCTATCGCATGGGGCGTGGAATCCAAGCAGGTCGCGTTTGGACAAACTGTTATCACCTCTACCCTGCTCATGCAGCATTTGGTGGCTATAAAAAATCTGGTGTCGGTCGTGAAACACACAAAATGATGATGGATCATTATCAACAAACTAAAAACTTGTTAGTGAGTTACAGTACAAGCCCACTTGGTTTTTTCTGATAACACGTAAAAGTAGGAACATTTAATCATGGTTAGAGCTTCATTGCTTTTAATACTTCTATTTCCGACACTATTGTTCGCGGAGGTATCTGATAAGATGCCTCCTGTTGACCAAATATTATCTCAAGGAATTACGATAGCCACAGCTGTATTTCTAGCTGGATACTTTCGTTGGTGGTTGGGTGTGGCATGCCTAGCCATTTTTGCATTCTCTGTCATGGGTACCATTTCACTTTGGAATGAAACAGCATTACGTGAAGCACTACTCATTGAGCAAGGATGGGTTTATTTTGGCACATTAGTATTCCGCGATCTTTTATTGGGTGCTGCCATAATAATTGGTAGTTTACTCAGTTATAATCGTCGTTTATCTGACAATGAAATTTCATAAGGTACAGTAGATGTCTCAAGATAATATTCAATCAACATTACATGAAGAACGTCAATTCCCACCCAGTACGGACTTCACAAATGGATCCGTATTATCTCCTAGCAAAGTCAATGAGTTAAATAGACAAGCTAAAGATAATAATCAAGAGTTTTGGGCGCGACAAGCACGGTCAGAAATTGATTGGCATACCCCTTTTGAAACAACATTGGATTCTTCTAACGCCCCTTTTTATCGCTGGTTCCCAGATGGGAAGCTGAACGTTTCTCACAACTGTCTCGATCGCCAATTAGAAAAAAATGCTGATAAAACTGCCATTATTTTTGAAGGCGATGCTGGTGATGTTCAACAGATAACGTATCAACAGTTACATGCCCGAGTATGTACCTTTGCTAATGCATTAAAGGCACAAGGTATCACACAGGGTGATCGAGTCATTATCTATATGCCAATGATTGCTGAAGCTGTTATAGCAATGCAAGCGTGTGCTCGTATTGGTGCGATCCACTCTGTTGTATTTGGTGGTTTTTCTGCATCATCATTAAAAGATCGTATTGAAGACACTCAAGCAAAAATGGTAATAACTGCTGATGGTGGACACCGTGGCGGTAAAATCATTGAGCTTAAGTCAACGACTGATAGTGCCTTAGAGGCTGGTTGTGACAGTGTTCAATCTGTTATCGTCTTTAAACGAACTGGTCATGACGTTTCCATGCAATCTGGTCGTGACGTGTGGTGGACAGACGCTGAAAAAGGTCAATCTGCTGATTGCGAGCCAACGTGGGTGGATGCCACTCATCCCCTATTTCTTTTATATACCTCAGGCTCAACAGGAAAACCTAAGGGCATTCAACATTCAACAGGTGGCTACCTACTCAATGCTATTACAACAATGCGTTGGGTGTTTGATATTCAAGATTCAGATGTGTTTTGGTGTACGGCAGATGTAGGTTGGATTACTGGTCATACCTATGTTGCTTACGGTCCATTAGCCACTGGTGCCACAATTGTTATCTTCGAAGGAGTACCAACATACCCAGATGCCGGCCGCTTTTGGGATATGTGTGAACGACATGCTGTGAGCATTTTTTACACTGCACCAACTGCGATTCGTGCATTAATAAAACAAGGTGATGATTATCCAAACAAACATGACCTGTCAAAACTACGATTATTGGGAACAGTAGGCGAACCTATCAACCCTGAAGCTTGGATGTGGTATCACACTGTTATTGGCAAGGAACGTTGCCCTATTGTTGATACATGGTGGCAAACTGAAACAGGTGCTCATATGCTTGCCCCAGTTCCATCGGTAACAGTCACAAAACCAGGTTCTTGTACGCTAGCCCTACCAGGTATTGATGCCGCAATCGTCAACCAAGAAGGTGAGGAAATTACGACTGCTAATGAGGGTGGCTATTTAGTTATTCGTCAACCTTGGCCATCAATGATTCAAACTGTTTGGGGTGATGACCAACGTTATAAAGATACCTACTGGCCCTATTTTGATGGCAAGTTCTACCTTGCTGGTGATAGCGCTCGACGTGATGAAGATGGTTACTTCTGGATTATGGGCCGTATTGATGATGTCTTGAATGTATCCGGACATCGTCTAGGCACGATGGAAATTGAATCAGCTCTGGTTGCCAATCCGCTTGTTGCTGAAGCGGCTGTCGTAGGTAAACCTCATGATATTAAAGGCGAATCTGTATTTGCATATGTTGTCTTAAAAGGTAATCGTCCACAAGGCGGTGTTGATAATGAGTTAACTCAAACATTACGCGCTTGGGTGGGTGACCAAATTGGTGCTATCGCCAAACCTGATGAAATTCGTTATGCCGATAACCTGCCTAAGACACGTTCAGGTAAGATTATGCGACGCTTATTACGCACCATTGCTAAAGGTGAAGAAATCACTTCTGATACATCAACATTAGAAAATGAATCAATTCTTCCACAACTACAAGGTAAAGCTTAGGACTTAGTTTATTCATTTCATACTGACTAAAATGCGCTACTTCAGCTGTGTTTAAATACCCGTATTACTACTATTTATGGTAGCTAAACATATCTACAGTGTTTAACTAGCAGCTATTTCATCAGCCATCGGACTTGGCATTCTAATCAAAGGAAAGAAACTGAAATGAAACTTAATCATAGCGTCAGTGGCGCACTCTGTACGTTCGCCTACTTCATGTCAAGCGGCACACACTCTATGCTAGAAGGTGTCGACTATCTTGACTTATATGGCGAAGAGCCTAGTGCAATTGAGATGGCATACGCTATCTATGCCAATGTTATCGAAATGGATGATACAGGCCTAGTAATCAATGCAAAGCATGCGGAGAAACGAGCAACTGACTATATTCGGTCATACTGCGACTCAAGTTTCTTGGTCCAGCCTCCCTACAAAAGTTGGGAAATAAAACTGCATAATCCGCCATCGTTGAAGGATGTGAGTTAGCGATATGATAAGCAATACGAATATGTGTAAAATGAAACTCAACACATAATTTGCAACGTTTAGCTAAAATTAATCATTTATTCCTTCTTAAATACAAAGACTATGGTAAAAAAAGAAACACTTTCAGATGAAAGCCAGCGACTAGATAAATGGCTGTGGGCTGCACGCTTTTATAAAACGCGTAGTCTTGCCGTAGAGGCAATTAATGGCGGAAAGGTTCACCTTAACAGCAATAGAGTAAAACCTAGCCGTACAATCAAACCTGATGATATTTTAACCATCTCAAAACCACCTTATGAGCATATTGTGACCGTATTAGGTTTGAATAAACAACGTCGCCCTGCGGTCGAGGCTCAACGGCTTTATACTGAATCGGACGAGAGTATTGCAAAGCGGGAAATATTACACCAACAACTTAAAGATCAACCCTTAGGTTTTAGGCATGACAAAGGCCGGCCTAATAAACGTGACCGCCGCCACATCATTAAATTTACTCGGCAAGAGTAATTATGTCTGCTGATAAATCCATACTTGCTCAGACGAATCCATTACTTCCACAATTGAATTATGCCGTTGAGTTACAAAAAGTAGCCGCAACTGTTGGATTTGACTGGCCAAGTATTGATGGCATTATTGATAAAATTCATGAAGAAATAAACGAAGTAAAAGCTGAAGTTAATACACCAAATAATGATGCTCGTTTATTAGATGAAATGGGTGATTTATTGTTTGCATGTACCAATTTAGCACGTCATTTAAATATTGATCCTGAATTAGCGATCAAGACTGGAAACCAAAAATTCTATCGTCGTTTTTTTCAATTAGAAGTATTGGCTAATGAGAAAGGTCTGGAGATTAATTCGCTCTCTTTAGAGCAATTAGATTTACTTTGGGAACGGGTAAAACAGGGTGAAGAAAAACTTTAAAAGTTTACGTTTTATACAACCTCATAGATAGCAGTAATAGTATGTTCACTATTAGCTGGTATCGTCACTGTGTCATCAGCTGCATTGGCAGTTTCCACACAGACAAAGTGTCTAAAACTACTGTCATCAAGATCTGCAATCTTGGTGACAGATGTTGACCATGGGTTCCAAATAACCGTTGTTTTGCTGCCTGACGATGTAATATTTATTGCTCTATCAAAACCTGAGTCATTTAAACGTACACTTTCTGGTGCATTTTGGTAGATACGATCTGTTTCTTTTTCAACAATCACATCACCTAATTGTAACTTTGAATGAAAGCCATCAATTTTATCTAAGTAGTGCTTATGATCCAAACTACTTACAGAGATATTATCTACATCACTAATATTAAAATAGGTATGTAATGCTTGAGTAATGCTAAACGCCTTACTATCTCTATTTTTTGTTGTCAGCTTAACGTCGAGTTGCTTGCCGACAATGACTTCAAGTTCAAGCTTAAATTTATATGGCCAAACAGCGAGACTACCTTCAGTATCTGATAAACCTAATGTAATACTTGTTCTTCCATCTGGTAACTCTGCACTCGCAAGTACCGACCACTGCTGGTTTCTTACAAAACCATGAGAAGGTCGACCAAAACCAGAAGTATCATCACCAAACCAAGGCCAACAAATCGGTGTTCCACCACGAATGGCCTTCCCCTCTTTGTAAACAACCTTATCACTCAAAAAGAGTAGATCTTCCACCGTGTTATTTGGCAAAAAAGAAATAACTTGTCCCGCATACGTTGAAATACGAGCATCAGCATATTGGTTAGAAATATCAACCATAACAAAACCTTCAGCACCCTCAGAAAACTGGAGCTGACCATCGATGCTAAATTTTTGATTTAACTGTTCTTTATTTTGCATATGTGATTATTATTTTCTAGCTAATTTAAACAAAAAGACGGGCTAAAAAGCCCGTCTTTCATCATTGAAAGTAGTGTGTTCGACACTATACATCAAAAGATCTTCTTAGTGCTGATGACCGCCTTCACCATGAACATGACCGTGCTCTAATTCTTCTTCACTTGCTTCACGTACTTCACGAATTTTAACATCAAAGTTCAAGTGAACACCGGCTAAAGGATGGTTACCATCAACAGTAATCATTTCTTCACCAATAGCAACAACAGTCACCATTACAGGACCGTCATCAGTTTCAGATTGAAACTGCATGCCTACTTCAATATTCTCAACACCACCAAATAATTCTTTTGGTACTTCTTGCTTCATGTTCTCATGACGTTCGCCATAAGCATGTTCTGGTTCGATGCTAGCTTTCACTTCATCGCCCGCTTCTTTACCTAGTAATGCTTGTTCTAGGCCTGTAATGATATTACCCATTCCATGAAGGTAAGCTAAAGGGCCCGCGCCTTCTGAACTATCAATTACTTCGCCTTCATTATCTGTCAATGTGTAATCAATAACTACTACTGCATTTTCTGAAACTTTCATTTTAAATTCCTAACGTTAAATTTTATAATCTGCTACGGCACTTCGCCACCAAAGTTTCGCTATTTTACACGACGAAACGGGACTTTCAAAAAAGTGTTCTACCGCAAGTATTTCTTATATGTGGGTTAATATTTGTAAATCAAGGGAAGCACCAAGAAATAATTTGATATTATGTTATCTATCTTAAATTTGCTTCAACACACATAGACTCATGCCACGATTAATCCTACTCAACAAACCCTTTGATGTACTGACTCAATTTACAGATGAAGGTGGACGACAAACACTAAAAGACTTTGTAAATGTACAAGGTGTTTATCCTGCTGGTCGTTTAGATCGTGACAGTGAAGGCTTGGTATTATTAACCGACTCGGGACCGCTACAACATTATATTAGTGATCCTAAACACAAACTCGAAAAAACATATTGGGCACAAGTTGAGCATATCCCTGATGAACAAGCTCTCGAAAAATTGCGCAAAGGAGTCGAGCTTAAAGATGGAATGACTCGCCCTGCTAAAGCAAGGTTAATTGACCAACCCGACATTTGGCAACGTATTCCGCCAATACGAGAACGAAAAGCAATCCCTACACAATGGATTGAATTGAAAATAACGGAAGGTAAAAACCGTCAAGTTCGACGTATGACAGCCGCAATTGGCCATCCTACTTTGCGTTTAATTCGATATGCCATTGGTGACTGGACACTAGATAAGCTTGATTCTGGACAATGGAATGAAGTTCCTGCACCAACACTCACGCCAGCCATGATAAAATCCTCAGATGATTTGGACTCCAAGAACCACCGTCGCCGCAGTAATCGAACAGGAAAACAACTTCCTAGTAGTCGAAGAAGAAATCAACGGCAAGATGACACTCAATCAACCCGCAGGCCATCTCGAATCAGGCGAAAGCCTGATTGATGCTGTCATTCGTGAAACAAACGAAGAAACAGCATGGCAGTTTGAACCGACTGCATTGATTGGGATTTACCGCTGGCAACATCCTGAAAATAAAGAAACTTATATTCGATATTGCTTTACAGGCATTGCGAGCAACCATAAGCCTAATCAAAAGCTTGATGACGATATTCACCAAGCTTTATGGTTAAATAAACAACAATTATTAGCTAGGCAAGCTGATTTTCGTAGTCCATTAGTACTGGATTGCTTAAATGACTATCTTGCTGGCAAACGTTACCCACTTACTTTATTACAAAATTAAACATGTCTGAAAAAACAAATAACAAAGTCGTAGTCGGCCTGTCCGGCGGAGTAGATTCTTCAGTTGCAGCCTTACTGTTACAGCAGCAAGGCCATGATGTTGAAGGCATGTTTATGAAAAACTGGGTCGATTTTGCCGAAGAAAGCGAATGCACCATCGCAGAAGACCGAGATGATGCAAACTCTGTTGCTGATAAAATTGGCATTCCTTTCCATGAAGCTAATTTTGCGATGGAATATTGGGATTATGTTTTCAAAAACTTCCTCGATGAATATAAAGCTGGCCGTACACCCAACCCAGATATTTTATGTAATCGTGAAATTAAGTTTAAAGCGTTCTTAGATCATGCTTTGAAATTAGGTGGCTACATGATCGCTACAGGGCACTATGCCCGCGTTGAAGAGCGTGACGATGGTTTCCATTTATTAAAAGGTCATGACGACAATAAAGATCAAAGCTACTTTCTTTATACACTCGGACAAGCGCAATTATCCCGCACGCTTTTCCCATTAGGTGAATTACCTAAACCTGAAGTGCGTCGAATTGCCGAACAAGCTGGGTTTATTACTCATGATAAAAAAGACAGTACAGGTATCTGCTTTATTGGTGAGCGACGCTTCCGTGAATTTTTGGGCCGGTACATCCCTGCACAACCAGGAGAAATGCAAACACCTGAAGGCGAAGTGATAGGTCAACATCAAGGTTTAATGTATTACACACTAGGACAACGTCAAGGATTAGGTATTGGCGGTCGCAAAGATAGTTCAGGTGAACCATGGTTCGTTGCTGGTAAAGATATGGAGAACAAAATTCTCTATGTTGTTCAAGGCGATCACCCTTGGTTACACAGTAACTCGCTAAAGGCTGAACAATTGTCATGGGTTGCAGATCACCCACCAACATTTCCATGTAAAGCCACTGCTAAAACACGTTATCGTCAACCCGATCAAGATTGCATTATCAGTGAAGATGAAAAAGGACTTATTCATGTTGAGTTTGAGCAGTCTCAACGCGCTGTAACACCCGGTCAGTCAGTTGTTTTTTACCTTGATGATGATTGTCTAGGTGGCGGCATTATTGTCAGCACGGATGCACCAGGCATTCATCCATGACTGTTAGCATGCGTGAACGCGATCGTACTATTGCCCTATCTGCTCTATTACAATCAGTTACCTTAGTTCAGCAAATTGCAGAAACAGGTAAGTGTGATCAAGCTGAATTTGAAACATTGTTGAACAGTCTCATTGCAACTGACGCACCTAGTACAGAAGCCGTTTACGGTGAGTTACCCCAGTTAAAGATGGGCTTAGAAACACTGAATAATCAACTATCTAAAAACAAAGATAAAAAAGATGTTCAATTACTTCGCTATGTTATTGGACTTTTACACCTTGAAAGAAAGTTAGCCAAACGTCCAGCCATGATGGACATAATTGGTCGTGAAATTGACCAGATTCCACAGCAAATTGACTATTTTGGTGATATCAATAACCCGCAAGTAATCGCACGCTTTGCTGATATTTATCATCGTACAATTAGTGAGTTATCACCACGTATTCAAGTGCATGGTGATCCTACTTTTTTACAACATGCTGATAATGTAAACCGTGTTCGTTCGCTTCTTCTGGCGGGCATTCGTGCAGCGATGTTATGGCATCAAAAAGGTGGTAGACGTTGGCAGTTTGTTTTTCAATCAAACAAAATCCTTAAACTTGCCAGTAACTTGCACAACGCTCTGTAAATATTCGATATAAAATCTTATTAGTTTGTTACAGCACTGTCATAAACATCAGGAATAAACTCCTGATAAAAAAGGATTTATCGCTCACTCACTTTATTCATACACGCTGTATTCTATGCACTGTTCTCATAACTAATCATAAATGGATAAAATGAAAAAATTATTTACAGCTGCATTATTCAGTGCCACTTTATCACTCACTGTTAACGCTGCAGAAACACCTCTAGAATTACTTGCTGGCGTTGAAGCAGGTATCGATTCTGATACAGCAATGACAATTGTTGACTTAGCAAAAACACAAGAAATTTTGACATCACAGCCAACAGGTTCTGCTGACTCTTGGTATAACGTTGATACTACAACTCATTTTGATGTCATTATTGGTCAACACTTCAGCTTTGAACAGCGCCCTTGTGTTGCATATAAAATAGTGGTTAAACACAGCTCAAAAACTGAAAACCAAGACCTTAGTGCTTGTATGAATTACGATGGCCACTGGATTGCTCAATTCGATAAGATTTCAATGAAATAGTATTTTACTCTTTCATTTAGCTCAAAATAAAAAAGCCATGATATTTTTATCATGGCTTTTTTATTGCGCCATACCTAAGGTGCCGTTGCAGTAAACACTGCTCGCATGGGTGCGGGGTGCCCTTCTATTGTTTTGCTTCGATCGTCTGGATCTAGAAAATCAGCTAAGGATTCAAATGTCATCCATGGCGTAGCACGCTGTTCTTCTAAACTGGTTACGGAAATATCAACACAAGAAACGTTTTTAAACCCACACCGTCGTAACCATAGCTCCATCGTTGCAATGGTTGGAAAGAACCATACATTACGCATTTTTGCATAACGTCCTTCCGGCATGAGTACAGAGCCTTCATCGCCTTCAATGACCAGTGTTTCTAACACTAATTCTCCACCAGAACGTAAACATGCTCTTAATTCATATAAATGATCTAGAGGCGAACGGCGATGATATAACACACCCATTGAAAACACAGTATCAAAACACCTTAGATTATCAGGAAGATCTTCGATACCGATTGGCAGTACATAATGATTTTTCTCACCTATATATCGTTGCATAACATGGTATTGCATAACAAAAACCAAGGTGGGATCGATACCTAGCACTAATTCTGCACCCTCTCCGATCATCCGCCAACCGTGATAGCCATTGCCACCACCAATATCAAGTACCTTTCTATTTGATAAAGGTTGAATGTGAGGTAAAACACGATCCCATTTCCAGTCAGATCGCCACTCAGTATTGAGATCAATTCCAAAGAATTTATAAGGGCCTTTACGCCACGGGTGAAATTGCTTGAGCAAATCAATCAGTGCATCTTGATCAACATCTAATAAATCAGCTGTTTCACCTATTTCAACATCACTTTTAAGCGCAATATGAGAAGGAACTACTTGTGGTAACTGATCAAGCGCCGCTTGCCAAGCGGTCATTTTCCCATGACCACCATCAGCAGCAAGTTTTTCAGGAATGAGTGTTTGTAGTTGTTGTGACCAATCAGATAAATCCATTTTATCGAGTGTTGTGTATAGCGACTCATATGGATTCATTTAACCGCTACCATGGAGATAAAGTTAAAGCATTGAAACCAAACATCACTAAAAGAAAACCCCGCATCACTCAAACGTTGTTGGTGTGCTGCAATTGTTTCAGGAATTAATACATTCTCTAATGCTGTTCGCTTTTGACTAACTTCTAGATCGCTATAGCCATTTGCGCGTTTAAAATCATGATGAATGTCAATTTGAAAGTCTTGTCTCTTAAGCTCATCAAAGGCTATTTTTTCAGACAATATAAGTACACCACCAGACTTTAATCCTTGATAGATACGTTTTATTAAATCTAAACGTTGCTCAAGAGGAATAAACTGCAAGGTGAAGTTCATTACTACAACAGAGGCATTTTCAATCTCAACATCATTAATGTCTGCACACACCATGCTGACGGGAACATTTGATGATTTATCTGATGCCAGTATTTCTTGCCCACGTTCAATCATTGCCGGTGAATTATCCACGGCTATAATGTCGCAGTTTTCTGCTTTAATTCGTTGCCTCATTGATAATGTTACAGCACCTAAAGAACAGCCCAAATCATAACAATGGCTATTTTCTTGAGCATATTTAGCTGCAAAAATACCGATAGATGAAATGATGGTGCCATAACCTGGAACAGAACGTTGAATCATATCTGGAAAGACATCAACCACCCGCTCATCAAAACGGAAATCAATCAACTTATCAAGTGGCGATGCGTAAATTGAATCTGACTGACTCATTTCTTTTGTTCACCTTTTTTCTTGGCCACATTGTCTCGTAAGTACACAGGCAAAGCATGTTCTGCAGGAATCATTCGTCCTGCTTCTACTTCTATTTGTGCCAACTTAATCATCACTGACGCATTAGGGTAGTGCTCAAACTCAACCTTCGCTAAATTTTCTGAAAAATTGCCACGTAAGGTTGCATCATATTCTCTCCAGCCAGTTCCAACGCCAACCCACTGCTGTTCACTATTAGGTATAAACTGTTCTGGCGGACACACGCGTTCTGACTCTATTAATTCAACAAGGCCATTTATTCTCTGATAACTCGCACAATAAATTTCACCCATACGCGCATCCATTGCTACAGCAATAAAATCACTATCTAGCTTATCAGCCGCATCTTGGGCCACTGCAAGTAAGGTTGAAACAGGTATTACGGGAATATCACGAGCAAAGGCAATACCTTGTGCGACGCCGACGCCCACTCGAACGCCTGTAAATGAACCAGGGCCGCGGCCAAAAACAACGACATCAATAGCAGAAATAGTTGTTCCAGCTTGATGAAAAAGTGTATCCATCATGCCTAATATAAGGTCAGAATGGCCTCGTTGTGTCATTTCAGCTTGCTCAAACACTTCGCCGTTGTAGAGCAAAGATGCGGAGCAAGATTCAGTACATGTATCTAAAGCAAGAATATTCATTATTTGGTCACAAAATCATCATTTAACTGTAATAGTCGCTAATTATAATTCAATCATCAATGTCGAAGGAGAAATCTATGTCTTATATAATTGATATCATTTTTGTGATTCGTGAAATCATCTTATTAAGCTTTGTGGTTATTACATCGCCTATGGGAATTATTGGTGGCCTGCTATTATCTCAAGGTAATAGCTTATAAGAGGTGATGATATGGCAGAAGAACATATTCAAGCGTTAGACCTTGCTTCAGCGGGTGATTGGGATGGTGCTCACCATTTAATCCAAGATTATCACGACGAACTAGCAAGCCTTATTCATGGGTATTTGCACCGAGAAGAAGGCGATCTTAATAACGCCCACTATTGGTATAGTCGCGTAGGACAAGATATCCCAGAAAACAGTTTAGAAGAGGAATTTGATCGTCTCTACCAACTCGCTACCGCTAACGACGTCTTTTTTTAGCGGGTCTTGCCTTAGATGCTGGACGCACATGTTGCGTTTGGAATCGTTTTCCTTTTTGTGCCGGTCTATTACTTGACGGTCGACTATTACTCATTCGCTTACCTTCGCCTTGACCTCCTGTCCCTGCAGGCTGCCATGTCGGTACAAGATGTTTCTTACCATTACCAATCAAATCAGCACGGCCCATTTTTTGTAATGCATCGCGTAACATCGGCCAGTTTTCAGGATCATGGTAGCGTAAGAATGCTTTGTGTAAGCGTCGAACCTTAATGCCTTTGGGCACGGTAATATCGCCTCCTTTGCGCTTAACCTTACTTAGGGTGCTCTTACCTGAATGGTACATTGCAGCAGCTGCCGACATTGGCGATGGCAGATAGGCTTGTACTTGATCGGCTCGAAAACCATTACGCTTCAACCAGATAGCAAGATTCATCATGTCTTTATCTGTTGTACCTGGATGGGCTGCAATAAAATAGGGGATCAAGTATTGTTCTTTGCCTGCCATTTTTGAATACTTATCAAACATGGTTTTAAAAGCATCATACGTTCCAATCCCTGGCTTCATCATCTGATCAAGCGGTCCATCTTCTGTATGTTCTGGTGCTATTTTTAAATAACCGCCCACATGATGGGTCACTAGTTCTTTTACATATTCAGGTGATAAAACAGCCAAATCATAACGCAAGCCTGATGCAATTAAGATCTTTTTAATACCCGGTAATGCGCGAGCTCGCTTATAAAGGTTGATTAGCGGTGTGTGGTCTGTGCCTAAGTTTTTACAAATACTTGGGTAAACACACGATAAACGACGACAACTTGCTTCAATTTTTTTATCATTACAGGCAAGGCGATACATATTGGCAGTGGGTCCACCTAAATCAGAGATAACCCCTGTAAACCCAGGCGTTGTATCTCTAATCGCTTCCACTTCTTTGATAATTGAATCTTCACTGCGGCTTTGAATAATTCGACCTTCATGTTCGGTAATCGAACAGAACGTACAGCCACCAAAACAGCCCCGCATGATATTGACCGAAAAGCGAATCATTTCATAAGCAGGAATGTTTTTCTTGCCGTATTGTTTGTGAGGCACACGTGTATAAGGTAGATCAAATACACCGTCCATCTCTTCTGTTGTTAGTGGGATCGGCGGAGGGTTTAACCAAACATCACGTTCTCCATGTTGCTGCACTAACGCAAAGGCATTGCCCGGATTGGTCTCTAAATGCAGAATACGTGAAGTATGGGCATATAAAACCCTATCTTCTTTTACAGATTGATATGCTGGTAAACGCACCACTGTATGTGCTTTATCCTGTACTTCCGCACGTTTGAAATGAATGATCTGAGCGCCGTCTTTCTCCTTTGATTGCTGCTTATCCTCATCACATGAACTTGCTGTTTTCATCTGGTAGGGATCGATAGGCGCATTTAATTTGCCAGGTACATCAACGCTGGTTGAATCTTTTTCCCACCAACCATCTCGCTGACCATGCTTAGTGACAACCGCTGTTCCACGAATATCTATAATGTCTTTAACATCTTCATTTCGTGCTAGACGATGTGCGATTTCAACCACTTGTCTCTCGCCATTCCCATAAACTAAGATGTCGGCTTTAGCATCCATAATGACACTGCGACGTACCTTTTCTGACCAATAGTCAAAATGAGCAATCCGGCGAAGACTGGCTTCAATACCGCCAATTATAATCGGTACACCTTTATAGGCTTCACGACAACGCTGGCTGTACGGTACAACACAACGATCGGGACGCTTACCACCCTCGCCATCAGCGGTATACGCATCATTACTACGAATTCGGCGATCAGAGGTATAGCGATTCACCATGGAATCCATATTGCCCCCCGTCACACCAAAGAATAGATTAGGCTTACCTAGCTGCTTAAAGTCATCAGCACTTAACCAATCAGGTTGAGAAATAATACCCACTCTAAAACCTTGAGATTCCAACAATCTGCCAATAAGTGCCATCCCAAAACTAGGATGGTCAACATAGGCATCGCCCGTTACAAGGATAATGTCACAAGAGTCCCAGCCCAGATCATCCATCTCATCACGAGACATCGGCAACTGCGGTGCGACACCAAAACGGTGTGCCCAGAATTTGCGGTAGGAAAAAAGATCAGGTGCGGACATAAAGCCTCAAAACAACGGTGAGAGTGGATTAATTCAGTATTCTAACAAATAACCAATTAAAACACTCGGGAATTAATCAATAATACTAATCTGAGTACCAACATCAATATAACGACTTAACTCTTCAATTTCATGATTGCGCATAGCGATACACCCTTGAGTCCAGTCTGCTATTTGATGAATCTCAATTTTATCTTGTGTCTCATGCCCAATGCCATGCAAGCCAATGGCACCACCTAATGCTGTATTTTGCGGCGGTAAACGTCCTTGCGTATGAGCATCTAAAATATCCCGATATTGTTGGCGACTAATTGAATGATTTTTTAATGCTCGCTTTGCATCACTCATATTGGGGTAATTAAGCTGTAGAAACATATGAAAACGTTCACTGTCTCTCATTCTATTTATCCGGTACTTTCCTTTTGGTGTTGTATGGTCGCCTTCACGACGTTTTGCTTTTTTTCCGCCACTACCAAATGCAACTTTAAAAGTACGGAGTGTCATCCCGTTTTGTTTAACCAATAATTCATGCTGTGATCTAAGTACGATTAACTCAATATCTTCATTTGCGGTAACAATATTGGATACCGACGTTAATATCCAAACAAAAAGAAGACTTATTATCTGTTTCATTTTATTTTCAACATATATAAAAGACCTACAACTTTAGCCCTTTTAGAGTATGTCCAGGCACCTAAGGTTAATAAAAGATAAATACTAGCAATAAAGTACACCTGTTCTAGTTGAGCCGTCATCTCATAGTACAAAATAAAGCCTGTTGCTAACGCTAAGCCACACATTGCACCCAGTGTCATGACTGCTGACGACTTTGTTTGAAAACGCATTTTATAGTTAGCATAAGCCATTAAGAGTGATACCAATAAAAAAGTAATGCTGCTAAATTCTAAAATCAGTTCAAGATCAGCAATTAGTATTAATAAAAAAGCGAACGTAGACATTGTTATAATCGCTTTAATTGGAATAGTCTCAACGCGTTTTGTTAAATAGCTTGGAAAATAGCCATCTTTTGCAATAACACTCATTTGTCTTGATGCGCCAAAGAGTGTTGCACTTATCGCACTGCTTGTCGCCAACAAGGCACCAACCACAACAAGATCCGATCCCCAATGGCCAAGAAGATGTCCTGCCCCAGATGCTAAGGCATACTCTTTATTTTCTATAATGTCATTAAAAGGGATGGCAAGCATGGCGCCAAGAGCAATCACGACATAAATAAGAATCGCAATAAACAAAGCACTATAGATAGCCTTAGGAATGTTCTTTTCAGGTGACTCCATATTATTCACTGCATTAATCACCAACTGAAAGCCTTCATAAGCAACAAAGGTTAATGATGCAACTATTAAAATACTCACTAACGTTGTTTCATTATCATTATGAAACAACGTGGGGAGTGTCGTCTGACTATTATTGATTAGCACAAATGAAATAACGACAAGAATGACCAGTTTGCTATAAACCATCAAATCTTCAAGCTTACCCATTCCCTTTACACTCCATACATTGATCAATGTAAATGTAAGAATAACGATGCCCGCAACTAATTTACGAGCCCATTCATTATTGGCAAATTCAAAGCTACTAATCGCATATGATGAAAAGGTATAAGCATAAAGTGCGATCGTACTGATGTAACCAAATATAACCCACCAACCAACAAGTGATGATGCAAACTGACGCTTTGGAAATGTTCGCTTGAAAAAGGAATAGCTCGCCCCTTCATCTTTATAAAACACACCCAGTTTTATATATGAATAAGCAGCGAGATAAGCCATTAAACCGCCGATAATGATGGCTACTGGGGTGAAGATACCGATCATCGACACCGAAATACCTAAAATGGTGAAGATCCCTCCCCCCACCATGCCACCAAGAGCAATCGCGATAAGTTCAGGAACACCTAAATCAGACTTTCTGTGTCGGTGAATAGTTGTCTGCTTCATGTGTGTTATGAAAAAAGTCTATTGATTAATGAACGGTTCTGCCTTATTAAATTATGCAGCGATTTAGGAAGGTTGATATTAAGCTCGATCTCTTGCATATCCACGGTCGCTTTCAACTTCTTCAACGCGGCATTGTTCACGGTTTTCATCATCGCCAAGCCAATAACATTACCTTTATCTTTAACTGGCAATATCATGGAGCGACCTTCAAAACTTTGATTTATACGGGCCATCGTCTGATTAAATAAGGGTTTATCACTTCCCCATAGGTTAATACTCATCACTCCTACAGATGATAATAGCCCTGCACAGGCATCGAAAAAGGCCTGAACGCCGACACTTGCGGCCATCCCAACATGATCATAAGCATCTACCAGCAACAAGTCATATATTGCATCAGCTTGGTAATATCGCTCTTGCACAAACAAATAACCATCACCCACATGAATCGTTAGCCGTGGATCATTTATAGGGACATTAAAGTAAGCATGGGCTACATCGACAACATCTTGGCGATATTCAATAACATCAATATGACATTCAGGAAAATGATGTAATAAAAACTTCACTAAAGACCCGCCACCCAATCCTACAACCAAGATTCTTTCTGGATTTGTGTTGAGTAAGAGACAAGCCATCATCGCTTCAGTATAGCTAAGCTCAAGCGTATGAGGAGTGCGTAGTGACATGCTACTTTGACGAGGAAAGGTACCAAAATGTAGTGATCGAGTATCTCCTATATCGACCACCTCAATCACACCATCATCAGACTGTGATTGATGCACAACATGACCACCGTAATAAAGCCTCATGGTCTAATGATCTTCCTGTTCAATAAATTTGCTTCTGAGCCAGCCACTTACCGTTGTTGTTAACGTTGCTTGTAAACCAGAGAAGATATGATCGGCACCGATAATTCGACGAGACTGATAACGCGTATTATTAACGCGTTTCATAACAACCTTTCTATGCTTAACTGCGGCAGGAACTGCATCTAAATCATTGGCACCATAGACATCAAAGATCGGAAAATTGAATTCATTAAAGATGTCATTTTTTGGTAAGGCTGTTGAACCAACTAATATTAATGCTGAAACAGGGGTTTTTATTGTATCAAGTAATTCAATAGCCAAATCTGCGCCCGCACCATGGCCAATAAAGATAATTCGTTGTGCTCCCTTATCTTGTAAAAAAGATAAGGCCGCTTGAATACGCTCTTGATTCGATACCGCTGGTAGTTCTGATGGCTTAGCAGCCGGCTCTTTAGACTCAACAGCTTTATCAACTTCATCATCAAAAATAAGATCTTCTGAAGCAATAGCATCTACATCAGCAGTTTTTTGTGTAGCAGACAGTAAAATATTTGGTTCATAGGGAAAGTCAAAGGATAAGGTTAATGTCGACCAACCATATTCAGGTAGCGAATGCCGCAAAGGTGTAATAACACCATGGCTCTCAAACTGCTCACCTTGATCATGGAGTAAAATCACCGCGCCATATTGCTCACCTAATGTTTCTTCTATGTATGCAGCATCTATCTCTACGCCTGCTACCGTAAGTGCCTGATAACCTTTCACTTCACTAATATGTCGCAACATTAAGTGATTTGTTGCTACGGTGCTTTCACTTTCAGTATCAAAAAGATCGTCTTCACCTTCTGCCAAAAGAGGTAGAGGTAACAAGCCGACAATAAGCAGGCTTAATAAAACTGTTTTAAACTGCTTCACTAAACTATCCTTTAGACATTAAACTACAAACATACACTTAGTATAAATCAGCTAATGATAATTACAAAAGCTGAAAAAAACGCTCACTTACGGTAGAGTATTGGGTTTTGACCCGTATGTGCAACATTAACTTAATAAAGAGTAAATACAATGGCTGAATTTAAAATTGCTCCATCTATCCTTTCTGCAGACTTTGCACGCCTAGGCGAAGAAGTTGACAATGCATTAGCATCTGGTGCTGATATCGTTCATTTTGATGTAATGGATAACCATTACGTACCTAACTTAACTATTGGTCCACTAGTGTGTGATGCATTACGAAAGCATGGTGTAACACACGAAATTGATGTGCATTTAATGGTAAAACCCGTTGACCGCATCATTCCTGATTTCGCTGCTGCCGGTGCAACATTTATTACTTTTCACCCAGAAGCATCTGAGCATATTGACCGCAGCTTACAATTAATCAAAGCTGAAGGTTGTAAAGCAGGTTTAGTATTCAATCCAGCAACACCTATTTCTATGGCAGAACATGTTCTAGATAAAGTTGACCGTATTCTATTGATGTCTGTTAACCCTGGATTTGGTGGACAGTCTTTCATTCCTCATACTTTAGATAAATTACAAGAAGCTCGCCGAATGATTGATGCAAGTGGTTTTGATATTGATCTTGAAATCGATGGTGGTGTTAAACCTAGTAATATTCGTGAAATTGCTGAAGCTGGTGCACGTACATTTGTTGCTGGTTCTGCTTTATTTGGCGCGAAAAATGCCGACGATGCAAATGTTTATGACACAGTGATGGCTGAGTTCCGTTCTGAATTAGCAAAAGCTAACGTGTAATCTAATGGCTGTTGCTTTAAAAAAACCAGAAATGGTATTGATTGATCTGGATGGCACGCTAGTAGATAGCGTGCCTGATCTCGCTTGGTGTGCTGACGAAACAATGAAAGCTTTAGGCATGCCAGTTCGGGGTGAAGCCAAGGTTAGAAATTGGGTTGGAAATGGTGTTCCTCGACTTATTCATCGCACACTGATTGATCAACTTGATGGTGAAGCTAGCGATGTAGACTTCGCTAGGGCTGCACCAATATTCATGGACCTTTATGCTGATAATGCAAGTAAACGCAGTCAACTATACCCGTCTGTTAAAGAAGGGTTACAGTGGTTAAAAGATCAAGGTATTCGTATTGGTTGTGTGACCAATAAAGATGAACTGTTCACCTTGAAGATTTTAAAAGATTTAGGTTTGTTCGACTTCTTTGAAATAGTGATTAGTGGCGACACATTGCCATTCAAAAAACCACATCCGGCACCATTATTACATGGGGCAGAATTCTTCAATGTTAAACCTGAAAATGCCATGATGATTGGAGACTCTATCAGTGATGTTAAAGCCTCTCGCGCAGCAGGTTTTTCTATTGTTTGCATGAGTTATGGCTATAACCACGGTGTTGATATCCGCACCGCTAACCCAGATGTCGTTATTGATTCGTTTGCAGAACTCAAAAACGTTATTGCTGGAGATGCACGCTAAACCATGAATCAAGCTGAATTTGATCAATTAGCCGAACAAGGCTATAACCGCATCCCACTTGCACGTGAAGTACTTGCTGACTTAGATACACCGTTAAGCACCTATCTAAAGCTAGCTGATGCACCCTACTCTTATCTACTTGAATCTGTTCATGGCGGTGAAAAATGGGGACGTTATTCAATTATTGGTCTACCTTGTGAAACAATTGTTCGTATTTCAGGACACAATATCGAAGTTAAACACTGTGGAGAAGTAATCGACACAGCAACATCAGAAGATCCTTTGTCATGGATTGAAACATTTAAGCAGCAATACAAAGTTCCAGACCTAGATGATTTGCCTCGATTTAATGGTGGTTTAGTGGGTTACTTTGGCTACGATACAGTTCGTTACGTAGAACCTCGTTTAGGCGAAAGTCCTAATCCAGATCCATTAGGCTGCCCTGACATTTTATTAATGGTCTCAAATGATCTTATCGTTTTTGATAATTTAAGCGGGCGTTTGTTTTTAATTGTTCATGCTGATCCAAGCACTGACAATGCCTACCAAAATGCACAAAAAAATCTTGATACGCTTACGACGCATTTAAGAACAGCCACACCAAAATATAGCTCCTCCAATACCGGTAAACAAGTGAATGAAGAAGACTTCATTTCAGGCTTTACCCATGATGGTTTTATTGATGCCGTAGAAAAAGCAAAACAATACATTACTGATGGCGATATCATGCAAGTCGTATTGTCACAACGTTTATCAATCCCGTTCTCTGCACAGGCAATGGATTTATATCGTGCATTACGTACATTAAACCCATCTCCTTATATGTATTACCTCAATTTAGAAGACTTCCATATTGTTGGCTCTTCTCCTGAAATTCTTGTAAGAATGGAAGATGATGAAGTCACTGTTCGTCCTATCGCCGGAACACGGCCTCGAGGTAACACTGAGGAAGAAGATCTCGCCTTAGAAAAAGATTTATTAGCCGATCCTAAAGAGTTAGCAGAACATCTCATGTTGATTGATTTGGGACGTAATGATGCCGGTCGTGTTAGTCAAATAGGTACCGTTAAACTTACTGCTAAAATGATTGTTGAACGTTACTCACATGTCATGCATATCGTGTCTAATGTAACGGGTAAAGTAGTTCCAGACATGACCTGTATTGATGCATTACGAGCAACCTTCCCTGCCGGTACAGTGAGTGGTGCAGCTAAAGTGCGTGCAATGGAAATTATTGACGAACTAGAACCTGTAAAACGGGGCGTTTATGCAGGTGCTGTTGGTTATTTATCATGGTCAGGAAATATGGATACAGCAATAGCTATCCGTACCGCAGTGATTAAAGATAACACCTTACATATCCAAGCTGGGGCAGGTATTGTCTATGATTCTGTTCCTGAAATGGAATGGCAAGAAACAATGAACAAAGCACGTGCGGTTTTCCGAGCTGTTGCTATGGCTGAGTCAGGACTTGATGTCCCTCAACACTCTAAACATAAGTAGAACTCCATTATGTTATTAATGATCGACAATTATGATTCATTCACTTACAACCTAGTTCAATACTTTGGTGAATTAGGTGCAGATGTCCATGTACACCGTAATGACAAAATTACAATCGAAGAAATTGAAGCCTTAGATCCTGAAAAAATTGTTATTTCTCCAGGACCTTGCACACCGAATGAAGCAGGTGCCTCACTAGACATTATTAAACATTTCGCTGGTAAAAAACCTATTTTAGGCGTGTGCTTAGGTCATCAATCTATTGGACAAGCATTTGGTGGTGAGATCATTCATGCCCGTGAAATAATGCATGGTAAAACATCACCTATTTATCACAACGACAGCAGTGTATTTAAAGGCTTAAGTAACCCAGTTGTAGCAACACGCTACCACTCTTTAGTTATTAATAAAGCATCCATTCCAGACTGTTTTGACATTACGGCTTGGACTCAAAATGACGATGGTAGTGTGGATGAAATAATGGGCATACAACATAAAACATTGCCTATCGAAGGTGTACAATTTCACCCTGAATCGATCCTGACCGAACAAGGTCATGAATTACTCAAAAACTTTCTTGATAGATAGAGAGAATTTTATGAATTTACCTAACGCTATTAAGGCTGTAATCCAACAACACGATTTATCACGTGATGAGATGTCTGCTGTTATGCAACAGATCATGACAGGTGAAGCAACACCGGCGCAAATTGGTGGCTTCTTAGTTGGCTTACAAATGAAAGGTGAAACAATTGTAGAAATTGCGGCGGCGGCAAGTGTTATGCGTAGCCTAGCCACTCCTGTTGATATTACTGGTGATCACGTTGTTGATACCTGTGGTACTGGGGGAGATGGTGCCAGTACATTCAATGTATCAACGGCAAGTGCCTTTGTTGTAGCAGCAGCTGGAGCAAAAGTAGCAAAACATGGTAACCGTTCAATAAGTAGTAGTTCTGGTAGTGCAGACGTATTAGAAGCAGCAGGTGTAAATCTAGACATCACACCTGAACAGGTTAAACAGTGCGTCGAGACTGTCGGCGTTGGTTTTATGTTTGCCCAGAAACATCATGGTGCAATGAAGCATGCTATTGTCCCGCGCAGAGACATGGCTGTTCGTACCGTATTCAACTTACTTGGACCATTAACTAATCCAGCTCAAGCACCTAATCAAGTGTTGGGTGTGTTTGATAAAAAATGGGTTGAACCAATGGCCCATGTTTTAAAAGAACTTGGTAGCCAACATGTACTTATTGTTCATGCTGACGACGGGCTTGATGAAATTAGTATTGGATCAGCTAGCTCGGTAGCAGAACTCAAAGAGGGTGTTATTTCTAGCTACACAATACAACCTGAAGACTTTGGTCTAACACGTCGCGACATCAGTCAGCTGGCTGTTAATAATGCCCAAGAAAGCCTAGCAATTATTAAAGACATTTTCGCCGGAAAAGCTGGTGCAGCGAGGGATATTGTTGTCCTTAATGCCGGTGCAGCCATTTATGCTGCTAACCTTACAGAATCACTTTCTGAAGGCATTAAACAAGCTCAAATAACGATTGATAGTGGAAAAGCTCAAGAAAAACTTGATGCCCTTATCGCTTGCAGTAACTCATAAATTTAAAGACTTAAACATGACAGACACACCTGATATCTTAAAAAAAATTGTTCAACGTAAATATGAAGAGATTGCTGAACGTAAAGAAAAGGTATCTCAACATCAGTTGATTGAAGTGGCTGAAAAAGCAGATGAACCGCGTGGTTTTGTATCTGCTATTGAAGCAAAAATAAATTCAGGAAAAGCAGCGGTTATTGCTGAAATAAAAAAAGCATCTCCAAGTAAAGGCTTATTAAGAGAAAACTTTATCCCTGCAGATATCGCTAAAAGTTATGAACAACACGGCGCTGCATGTATATCAGTTTTAACCGACCATGATTTTTTCCAAGGTCATGAGTTCTATTTGCAAGAAGCGCGAGAAGCCTGCTCTCTTCCCGTCATTCGTAAAGACTTCATCGTTGATCCTTACCAAGTATTTGAAGCTAGAGCGATTTCTGCTGACTGTATTCTATTGATTGTGTCTTGTCTAAATGATGAACAATTAATTGAACTATCTGATCTTGCAATGCAATTAGGTATGGATGTGCTCGTTGAAGTACATGACTTAGCCGAGCTAGAGCGAGCCTTAATGCTAAACCTGCCTTTAATTGGAATTAACAACCGTAACTTAAGTACCTTTGAAACAAGCCTTGATACAACACTTGATTTATTAGGTCGGATTCCAGAAAATCATACTGTTATTACTGAAAGTGGGATCCACAAGCCTGAAGATGTTGCCTTAATGCGTGAGCATAATGTAAATGGTTTTCTAGTCGGTGAAGCATTCATGCGAGCTGATGATCCAGGCTTACAACTAAGTAGTCTTTTTAGCTAAACTTAGCCTTTGCGATGCTCTTCGTCATAGATGATCATCGTTTTGCCATGAGCCCAAATTATTCCCTGGTTTTGTAGGTCTTTCAAGACTCGCCCCGCCATTTCACGCGAACAGCCCACCATGCGGCTAATTTCTTGTCGTGTGATTTTTATTTGAACACCTTCTGGGTGACGCATCGCATCAGGCTGTTCAGCCATTTCATACAGTGCAGAGGCGACACGTCCAGCAACATCTAAAAATGCAAAGTCACCCGCTTTTCGAGTGGCTGACAAAAGGCGTTTAGCCATATGTTCTGCAAGATATTGTAATAGTGTCGGGTAACATGCCTTCAATTGATTATCGGCAAGTATTTTAATTTGTTGGTAGCTGATTTCTTCCATTTTACAATCTGTGCGAGCCCGAACAGTCACACTACGACTTTGAACATCCGTAAACAAACCTAGCTCACCGAGGAAGTCTCCCTGGTTCAGGTAAGCAAAAATCAATTCCTCACCTTCATCATTTTCCATGGTGATAGACACAGAACCTTCGCGCACATAATACAATGTATCAGCTGAATCGCCAGGGCGAATTAACACTGACTTAGCTGGATAGCTTTTTGTATGGCAACAACGGAAAAAATCCGCCAAGCCTTCTTCCAGTGCTTTATGCTTAAAGTAATCCATCAATTTCCTTTCGAATCCATCAGCAATTTTCTGGACTCAAGCGACAAAATATACCTTAATAGTAAACTAACTCTGCCTTCAATCAAGTTAATATGGCAAAATTAACATTATTTTTTATATTCGGTGAGCAATTTTAATGAAAGCAAGAGTCAAATGGGCTGAAGATTTACTATTTATTGGTGAGTCTGGTACGGGGCACACTATTGTTATGGATGGACCTGAAGAGCTTGGTGGACATGGGACAGGAATGAGACCTATGGAGCTTTTACTGTTAGGTATGGGTGGCTGCACATCCTTTGACATGGTACAAATGCTTAAAAAAGGTCGCCAAGATATACGCGACTGTGTCGTAGAGATTGAGAGTGAACGTAGCGATGATATACCAAAGGTTTTCACTAAAATCCGCGTACATTACAAAGTAACGGGTAAAAATTTAAAAGAAGCACAGGTTAAACGTGCTGTTGAATTATCAACTGAAAAATACTGTTCTGCGTCAATAATGCTTGGTAAAACAGCCGAAATAACCCATGACTACGAGATCATCAATGTCGACTAATGACTTAAATTCACATCAACTGGCTTTTGATCGTGTAGAGCATAGCTATATTACTACATGGTGCCGGTTCCATCCTGAGGATGCGCTAGAAGCAGGAATTGAAGATCATGCAGGAAAACTTAAACCGCATGATGATGAATCGATCGGCATTCAAATAGTACTTAATGAAAAATGTATTGCCGCTCTAGATGAGATTGATTTTGACCAACTCGATGCTGAACGAAAAATTCATTACCAAATACTTCATGGTAGCGCTGAATTGGAGCACCACTCTTTAATGGATCATGATTGGCGTCACCGCGACCCAACACAGTTCTTGCCGATTAATGCACTACACCAGCTGACAATTCGCCCAGTTGAGCATGTAGAAAAGGCATTAAAAGATCGCCTTACAGCTATTCCCACACATATAAGAGATGCAAAAAACTATTTAGCTACCGTACCTGAAGTGATTCCCAGAGTATGGCTTGAGATGGCCATAGCTGAAGCAGATGCTGGAATTAACTATCTGCATCATATGCATCAACACCCTATTGTCGCTAATGCAATTGAATCTGATGATCAACTTGAACAAGCTATTGCAGATGCGACAAAAGCACTCGAGAGTTTCCTTCCCGCTCTAAAACGACTTTTACCAAAATGTGATGGCCAATTTGCTTGTGGTCGCGAACATTTTGAACGTCTTCTAAAACAACGTCACTTTTTACCCATTAACAGTCAAAGTTTGCATGAGTTTGGTCAACGTTTATTTGATCAAACAAAAAAGGAACTAGACGCTGAATTAAAAACCAGTGACGAAACGCTAGCATCAATTCAACAGCAACATCCTGATGCGGAAGATCTACTGAGTCATTACCAACAAGAGATGCTTGCTGCCCAAGATTTCTTGCGTGAATATGACCTTGTAACCTTACCAGCACAACAAGAGCTACACGTTGTTACAACACCTGAGTTTTTACAGCATCAAATCCCTTTTGCTGCATATCTTGATCCAAGCATTGCTGATTTATCTCAAACGGGCTACTACTACGTCACTCCAGCTAAAAATGAAGATGAGTTAACTGAACATAATCACGCAGCAATTAGCCAAACAAGCGTGCATGAAGCATGGCCCGGCCATCATCTACAGTTTGTTACAGCCAATCAATCTGAGCATGGCAGCCTCTTATTAAGACGTTTACACCCTAGTGCGACCTTATATGAGGGTTGGGCCCTATATTGCGAACAAATGATGTTAGAGCAAGGTTTTGAACGTCATTCTGGTCAAAAAATAGTCATGCTTCGAGATCGTTTATGGCGCGCTTTACGAATTATGATTGATGTTGAAATCCATACGCAAGATGTAACGCTTGAAGATGCCGCACAAAAAATGGTTGATGCGCTTGGGTTTAGTTTTGACCAAGCAATGGGCGAGTTAAACTGGTATAGCCAGTCACCTACAATCCCAATGAGTTATGCTGTTGGTTGGGCATTAATCAATGCGCTACGTGATATTGTGAACCCAGGAAACACGGCTGAATTAAAAGAGTTCCACGATAAGTTGCTTTCTTCTGGTTCGGTCGCACTCTCACAGGTTATTCAACGTCAATTTGGTCAGGATATTTGGCAAAAATGTTGTCAACATGTGTTTGGAGAACACCTATGAATCGCCCCTCAGCTACCGGAGGAATGAGACATGTTGCTCTTTTCGTCAATGACCTTGAGGCCTGTGAAAAATTCTACATTGACTTGCTAGGTATGACTGTCGAATGGCGACCTGATCCTGATAACGTTTATATAAGCTCAGGCAATGACAATTTAGCATTGCATAGAGCAACAGAAGGTTTTGATACAACGGGTCATCAGAAGCTTGATCATATTGGTTTTATTATCAAGACACCTGAACAAGTAGACGAATGGTTTGAGTTCTTACAATATAACAATGTTGAAATTCGCCAACCTCCTCGCACCCACCGTGATGGTGCTCGTAGCTTTTATTGTTACGATCCAGCCAAAACGGTTGTCCAAATTATCTATCACCCACCTATATCGTGAATACTATGATTGCCTATATTTATAAAAGCAGAATAAAAGACGAACTCTATCTTTATATCAGTAAAAAAGATGATTTTTCTCAAGTACCACAAGCACTTTATGATTCAATGGGGAAAGAGCCTATATTCGTCATGGAAGTCCAACTATCACCTGAACGTAAACTAGCTCGCGAAGACGTTAACACCGTTATTAAGAGCTTAGACACTCAAGGTTTCCATGTGCAAATACCGCCACCTATTGCTTCTGTAGTTGACTTCAAAGAACCTGCTAAATATCGTCATTAAAGAATCATAAATGACATAGCATATGAAAAAAGTCTCAATATTTGTAGATGTTCAAAATGTCTACTACACAACCAAGCATGCTTTTAACTGTAACTTTAATTACAATCAGTTTTGGGCTGAGGCAACGGCTAACAGAACCGTTGTAAATGCGTTCGCCTATGCAATTGATCGTGATGACGATAAGCAGAAGCAATTTCAAAATATACTTAAAGCTATTGGCTTTGACGTTAAATTAAAACCCTATATCCAAAGACAAGATGGATCAGCAAAAGGTGACTGGGATGTAGGTATAACACTTGATGTAATGGCGAGTGCAAAACACTCAGATGTTATTATTTTAGTGTCAGGTGATGGTGATTTTGATTTATTGGTAGATCGAGTAAAAGCGGAATTTGCTATCCCTGTAGAAGTTTATGGTGTTGCTCAACTTACAGCTCGATCATTGGTAAATTCAGCTTCTAAGTTTATTGCTATCGACAATGACTTACTTTTAAAAAACAGTCAGCGAAAGTAGCTATGCTACAAATATCTTTAAACGTCTCACTTCCTGATGATGAAATTGAACTTTCTGCGATCCGTTCACAGGGTGCGGGTGGCCAGAATGTTAATAAGGTTTCGTCAGCGATCCATCTTCGCTTTGATATTGAATCATCATCCCTACCCGATGTTTATAAAGAGCGTTTATTAAACCTCAAAGACCGCCGAATTAATAAAGAGGGCATTATTGTTATTAAAGCTCAACAGCACCGTACTCAAGAAAAGAATAGAACAGATGCCTTAGAACGCTTGCAAGAACTCATTAAAAGTGTGACTGTAGTGCAAAAAGTTAGACGTGCAACCAAAGCAACTAAAGGCTCACAAAGAAGACGAATGGATAGCAAAACCTTACGAGGTAAAACAAAAGCACTCCGGGGTAAGGTGTCCGAATGAAAGTTTTATTACTGTCACTTTTTCTATTCAATATGCTTTTAGCTTGGTCTTCACCAAGCCTCTCCAACGATATTTTTAAACACTATCCAGAACTAAACAATGCGGGACTGTTAATGGCCGATCCTCAAGGTAATGCTCTGCTTGAGTTAGATAAAAACAAACGCATTGTTCCCGCCTCTACAACCAAATTGCTTACAGCGTGGTTAGCACTTAAACACTGGGGCGAGAATCATCACTTTCGCACTCGGTTCTATGTAGATACAGCATCACAAATACTATGGGTCAAAGGAAGTGGAGATCCTTTTTTAGTGTCTGAAGAGCTGAGTCTCATCGCTAAGAATTTACACACGTTAGGACTTTCTGAAGTTAAAACGATTGCTTTAGATGTGTCTCAATTTCAAGCTGACTTATCAGTTCCAGGTTCGAGTAAAACTAACAACCCATATGATGCTATTCCGACACCCATTGCAGCTAATTTCAATACTTTTGATGTAAAGAAAGTAGCAGGAAAACTTGTCAGTGCTGAAACTCAAACGCCCATTACCAATATAGCCAAAAAGCGCGCTTCTCAACAAAATGTGGGCCGCAGCTCACTTCGAATCAATACCGGTTTCTCATCTAAAACTGCCGAGCACTATTTTGCAGAACTACTAGCGGTCTTTTTACGTCAGCAAGGAATCACAGTCAGTAATCATGTTATTTGGGCAAAAGCACCACAAAAAACACCTTATTACATTCACATAAACAGTAAATCATTAGGCGAAATTATTCGCCCAATGATGAAATATTCAACAAATTTTATTGCCAATCAGCTTGTCCTAAACCTCAGCTTTGAACAGTTTCAACGGCCAGTAAATTTTAGTGATGTTCAAACATATATGGAAACAACACTACAGCAGCACTTTGGCTGGAAAAATAGTGTATTAGAAGAAGGTGCGGGGCTATCTCGAAAGAATCAACTATCACCTCAACAACTAGTCGAATTACTCAATGATTTTCGACAGTGGAAACATCTACTTCCAGAAGTAACATCAGGCATTTATGCTAAATCAGGCACCTTAAATGGGATTAGTACCTTGGCTGGCTATGCTGTAGATGATAATCAACAATGGAACGCCTTTGCCTTAATGATGCAACAATCTGTTCGCCATAAACGTCGGAATATGATTACCCAAGAACTATTTGTGAGAGCAGCTTCAGCCGCGAATAAACCTTAGCTACTTTTTGAGTAAATCAACCAGTTGATATAGCTTTTCTTGAGCTTGTTTCGGTGTCAGTTCATCTGGATCAATCAAATCTAAATATTGCTCAACGGCTGATATTTCATCAGCCTGTTCCACAAAGCTTTCTTGTGGCTTCCCACCTTTTGTCAATTCAACTCGATGCGCTTCAAGTTGTTGCAGTTTATTTTTTGCAGCTTTGATGACATCGTTTGGAATACCCGCTAATTTTGCGACCTGTAGACCGTAGCTTTGATTAGCAGCACCTAGTTTCAATTGATGTAAAAATACAATCTTATCGCCATGTTCAATCGCATCTAAATGAACATTAATCGCTTTGTCGTACAAACTAGGCAGCTCGGTCAGTTCAAAATAATGGGTTGCGAACAGTGTATATGCAGATAAATCACGTACTAACTTTTCAGCACAGGCCCATGCCAAAGACAGTCCATCAAAGGTGCTCGTCCCCCGCCCTATTTCATCCATCAACACGAGGCTGTGTTGAGTCGCATTGTTGAGAATATTAGCCGCCTCACTCATCTCAACCATGAATGTAGAGCGCCCAGATGCTAAATCATCTGAAGCACCGATCCGCGTAAAGATTTGATCAACGGTACCAATAATAGCCTTATCTGCCGGAACAAAACTCCCCATATGAGCCATCAACACAATGAGTGCTACTTGACGCATATAGGTTGATTTACCCCCCATATTAGGTCCAGTAACTAACAACAGTCTCTGTTGGTCGGTAAATTCAACATCATTAGGACAAAACGTCTGCTCTGTCACACTCTCAACAACAGGATGTCTTCCTGCAGTAATGTTAATTCCAATATGATTGCTAAACTCAGGAGCCACATAATTTAATGCGTCTGCACGCTCGGCTAAGTTAGCTAATACATCCAGCTCTGCCAGAGCGTTTGCAGACACTTCTAGGGCAGCTAAATCTGGTGATAGCTTTTCAAATAGTTCTTCGTATAACGATTTTTCTAAGGCCAGTGCACGCTCGTTTGCACTTAGCACTTGATCTTCAAAGCCTTTTAACTCAGGGGTAATATAACGTTCGGCATTTTTGAGTGTTTGCCTGCGAACATATTCTGTTGGCACTTCAATATGATGAGAACGACTGATCTCAATA
>Ga0209495_1000074_pt1 | contig 73176 bp, 58 predicted proteins | sample EN1Hudsemesocosm_FD_184629 | JGI IMG/M metagenome (GOLD analysis project Ga0209495, IMG submission 184629) | Methane-oxidizing microbial communities from mesocosms in the Hudson Canyon - EN1E Hudson Canyon (SPAdes) (version 2) | ecosystem: Environmental > Aquatic > Marine > Cold seeps | place...
GACTCAGTAAAGGTAACTGCAAAAGTGTGTGATGCACCGCTTTGTGCCAGCGCTTCACCTCCGCTTAAGGCAATGCTAGAAATGGTTGGGGCTGAAACGACTGTTAGGTCAAAGTCATCGCTGACAGTAAGCCCGGCAGAATCGGTCGCCAGTACGGTTACAGCAAAGATGGTGGCATCCATTGATGTGGCCGCCGTTCCAGAGATAATGCCGGTAGCGGAATCAATCGCGAACCCTGTGGGTAGGCCTGTTGCCGTGTAGCTGAGCGTATCACTTGTATCTACATCACTGAAATGTTGGGTAACATTTAGGTTAAAGGCTTGGTCGATAACCGCATCTACATTGCTTATTGGTGAGGTTACAAAGGGGTTTTCGTTTACATCTTTTAAATTAACAGTGATGGCTTGAGCATCGCCGGTATTGCCAGCCATATCGGTAGCTGCCACAGTAATATCGTATATGCGGTTATATCCATCATCAGTGGGATATTCGACGTCACCTGCAATTTTGAGTGCTAATACACCAGTATCACTAATAGTGAATAGAGCTGCATCAGTGCCGGCTAAGGTATAACCTCCACTGGCTTTAATACCGTTTGCTTCTGTTACCGCTACAGTGCCAACGGCTGTAGTATTTTCATCCACATCAAAACTAGTGCTGGTAACGATAGGATTAGTATCATCAATGGTTAAGCCTGTTGTTGACTGACCGACGACAGTGGAGAGTAATGCTGCTTGACTCGTGTCATCACCCGTAATGGTTACGCCCGTTGGCAGAGTGATTGCCAGCAGCTCTACAGCGTTACCGTCTCCAACAGGTAATGAAGTAACGGCAAACAGTAATTTATTTGAACCTGTTCCTCCTGTATAGGTCGCTGTTGTAAGTGTTCCATTAATATTCAGTGTTAAGGTCGGATTACCACCGGCCACGCTGACGGACTCAGTAAAGGTAACTGCAAAAGTGTGTGATGCACCGCTTTGTGCCAGCGCTTCACCTCCGCTTAAGGCAATGCTAGAAATGGTTGGGGCTGAAACGACTGTTAGGTCAAAGTCATCGCTGACAGAAAGGCCTCCTTCATCAGTGGCTGTAATGTGGATGTTAAGCAGCCCAGCGGTAGGCGCAGTGGCCGTGCCGCTGATGATGCCGGTATTAGGATCTAGCGTGAGCCCAGTGGGTAATGTACCACCAGTGATGGCATAGCTTAGCGTGTCACCTGCATCGGGATCACGGATGCTGACACTTGCATCCAGAGTAACGGGTTGATTCACCACTTGCACGCTATCAGCATTAACACTATCGTCTACTATCGGTGCTTCATTGACATTTTTAAGGTTAACAGTGATGGCTTGTGCCGCGCCTGTATTCCCTGCTGTATCGGTTGCTGCCACCGTAATATCATATACGCCGTTAGTGCCAACATCGTTGGGCACTTCGAAGTTCTCAGCACTTTTTAGAGCCAATACGCCGGCATCGCTGATGGTAAAGAGGGCGGCATCCGTTCCCGCTAAGGTATAAGCTCCGCTTGCTTGAATACCATTGGCTTCGGTCACTGCGACGGTGCCGACAGCGGTGCTGTTTTCAGCTACATCAAAACTGCTGCTGGTGACGGCTGGGCCGGTATCATCAATGGTCAAATCATTTGTAGTTTGACCGACGACCGTGGTCATTAAGCCTTGACCACTGATATCACCTACAATGGTGACGCCGTCTGCTAGGGTGATGGCGGTAATTGTTACAGCATTACCATCCCCTTCAGCTATCACATCTGTGAGAAAGAGTAATGTCTGTGTTGTAGAGCCTGTCTGATAGGTTGCCGTTGTGGATGTACCATTAATATCCAGTGTTAAGGTCGGGTTGCCACCGGCCACAGTGACAGGTTCTGTCAGCGTCACGGCAAAGGTCTGAGGTAAGCCACTTTTCACTATTTCTGCGCCATCGGCTGAAGCAATGTTAGTAATGACGGGAGCAGAGACAGCATTGATACCGAACTCATCACTGACAGTAAGACCTGCTGCATCGCTTGCCGTTACGGTGACGGTAAAAGTGTTGCCATCTTCTGATTCTGCGGCTGTGCCGGTGATGATGCCGGTAGCCGAATCAATCGTGAACCCTGTGGGTAGCCCTGTTGCGGTGTAACTGAGGCTGTCAGCTGCATCGACATCGGTGAAATGACTGGTAATATCGAGGTTAAATGCTTGATTGACAACTGCTGTCGTATCGCTGATGGGCGTGCTGACAGTTGGGGCTTCGTTGACATTGTTGACCGTGAGTGTGACTGTTTGTGTTGCACTTGTTGCAGAGTCTCCTCGATCGGTTGCAGTGACATCAATTTCATAGCTTGTTTTTGTCTCAAAATCGGGTTGGACTGTAGATTTGAAGCTTACGGCACCCGTGCTTTCATTAATATCAAAGTTTGCCGCATCTGTGCCCGCGAGGCTATAGATGATGCTAGTGACAGAAGAGAGATCTAAATCACTCGCGGTGGCTTGGTAAACGATGGTGGCAGCCTCACTGTTTTCATCAACAGAGGCCGATGTGTCACTGGTGAGTGTGGTGGCTTCATTTAAATCATTCACCGTTACGATCACATGTTTTACGGTTGTGACTGGGGTTTCGGTCGCAGCCGAATCTGTGAGGCTAATGCTGAATGTATAGTGTGAAAGGGTTTCAAAATCAGGACTGGCCAGTAAGGTTACTTGAGCTGTTGCAGAATCGAAACTGAATACTGAAAGATCGCCTGTGAAACTATATACGGGTTCTGCTAATGTTGATGAGCTTGTAGCCGTATACACAACGGTCCCCGCGGTCATATTTTCATCAACACTACTTGCAGCGCCACTACTAATGGTGGGAGCAAGTTCTAACGTTGTCACTCGATTAATCATCGTGCTTATCGAGTCTTGTTGTGTTTGGCTTGTTGAACCAATGTTGCTAATAGTTAAGTCAGCAAGCGCGGTATTTAAATCCGTTCCGGCTTGACTGTCAGACCGTGCAAGCGAACCTGCTTCAGTTAAGACTAATCCATCAACAAAGAGATCAATAGTCGCCTGCATTGAACCGCCAGCGACGCCATCTAGACCAGACAGCAAGGCCAGTGCTTCACCATAGGTATTGGAGTTGGTTTCAGCTTCGCCTGCCGTATTAATAACAGGAGAGACGTTAGCTAAGATGTCTGACACGCCAAAGATCTGACCAGTTGCGGCATTGATACTTTTGACTGTGGCGGCATCAGCTATATTGTCACCACTTACAAGCTTAGCCGCAGCAATTTCTGTTATAGGCGTGATATTAACCGTTACTGAGCCCGTGCCTGATGATACGGCGACAGCCCTTAAGTCGACAGTTAAATCCGCCGGTAAGCCGGTGCGTTCGTCAATATAATCTGCAGTGTCATTACCTGCCGCATCCACTCCGTCAGTAACCTTTACTAAAAATGAACCTGAATAATTGGATCTCTGCGCAGTAATACTAAATGTACCATCTGCATTTACGGTAGTGCTACCTAATGATAGGCCTTGATTATCAAATGCCTCGACAGTCAAGCCATGAGAACTTACGATTGGCCCGCCGGTAATCTCGCCATCAATGACGAGTGGATCATCATTGACACTGGGTGTTGCGTCACCGCCACCACCACCACCACCTGCAAGAGCGGCAACTGCTCCCGCACCGAGAAGCCCTGCTAACCAAGCGCCAGAAGAAAAGGCGGTGGCACCCATGTCACTGGCTAAAGTAATAATGCCTTGTTCTTCACCGCGGAGCTCAGAAGAGATCGCCGATTCTAATGCATCATTGCCTTTAACGAGCTCCATTAAACTAGTGCTATTGCCATGGGCATAGACGGTACTGACACTGCCTTCTGAACTGATGCTTCCTGCGTCTGAAGTCAGGGTGTAGTCTTCTTTTTCTCCAGGTAAAAAGACGGAGGAATCTTCTACACTGTAGAACCCTTCTAATTGAATTTCTACGCCATTGGTGTAGATAAGTTCGAGGTTGTCTCCTGACTTTTGTGCAATCAGGTCATCAAGTAGTACTTCTTGGCCGTTGATTAATTGAACAATGCGGTAAGTATCTCCGGGCTGAACTTTTACCGAGTGTGAACTTGGAGGTGTAAATTGTTCACGAGTAATTGTGCCATCCGCGTGCTGAATTATTAGGGTGTTAACGTCCATGTCTATTCCTTTAGTGTGAAAGTCTAAACTTCAGGTCGTTGCAACTGGCAACGAGATCGTCGGTTTATCCTTAAGTATTAGTCCTTTAATACTGATCCTAGTAAATGCTAGCACAATAAAATTGTTGAAATCAACAGTTGAATTATGCTGGTTTTTTTCGGGCATAAGTGGGTGTTTAACTTATGATATTTTTAAGGTCTTGTTTTTTTTTAATGTATTGCCCCTGAGAAAGCTCTTGTTATTGGTTTTGACAGGTAATTTAAAACAGTTTTTTCTCCTGTTTTTATGTCAATGGTGACATTCATGCCTGGTTTAAGGTTTACGGATGCGAGCTTTGGCTCGTTTTTTAGATGCTGTTCATCGATAAGCACTTGTACTGAATAGTAAATAGAGTCACGGCCAGTGCTATCTTTCTCGGTTAAGGTGTCGGAACTTATATATTTTAATGTGCCTTGTAAGTTACCGTAGATGGTGTAATCAAAGGCATCGAGTTTTACAAAAACAGACATACCTGTTTCGAGCTGCCCAATATCAACAGGGGCTACATTTGCTTCTATTATTAAGCCACCTTTTGAGGGAGATATTTGCATAAGTTCATCTCCTGAGCGTAACACTCCGCCCAGAGTATTGATGCCAAGGAACTTTACTACACCGGCAACAGGGGAGGTGATTTCAGTGTGGTTGAGGACATTATTAGCGGCATCTAATTTAAAGCGCAGTGATTTTAACTCTGCTTCTATTCGAGTCACTTCTTTATGTGCTTCATCTAGGTATGCGTTCTTCGCTTCCATAATGCTGCCCTGAACATCATTCACTTGACGTTGTGCTCTCATAACCTCAATACGACTTGCATCACCGGTATTGAGTAAGTTGGTATTCATATCTAATTCAGTCTGAGCCATTTGGAGGCTAGAATTTAAAATGTATAGTTCATTACGTAATTTGTCTTTACGCTGCTGATAATAATCTTGCTGTGCTTTAACTATTCCGGGACTGTTTTCTTGAAAGGCATCAAAGTTAGGTATTTGTTCACGTATTTCAGCTTGTACTCGGTGCAATGATATTTCTAGGGCAATGACTCGAGAACTTTCTTCTTGATATTTTGCATTGGCTCTTTCTTTTTCAAGTACAGCTAAAACTTGCCCTTCTTTGACGCTAGCACCTTCTTTTACAAAAAGCTGAGACAGCACACCGCCATCAGCTGCTTGGATAACTTGCGTTCTAGCGCTTGGGATCACCTTACCTGTAGCTCTAACAGTAGTATCAAATTCAAATGAAATAGCCCAAGCGAGAAAGGATGCGATCAAGATTGCTATAATTCCAATCATTGATAGACCTTTATCTTTTTGCTCAGTAATATAGTGGTTGAATGCTCCATTCTCCATTTGCTGTTGAAGAGGTATTGATGTCGGTGCTTTAATATTTTGACTCATTTTAAGTATTCTCTATTTCTCGTCAACGGAAGCTGCTTTAGGTGGCTGTGCCAGTTTTGCGAGTACTTCTGCTTTGGGGCCATCCATCACTATCGTTTGATTTGCCACGACTATAATACGGTCCACAAGCGCCAACATATCGGGTTTGTGAGTCACTAAAACTAAGGTGTGCTCTGGCTTTATGGCTGTTTTCAGGCTTTCTCTAACCTGTATCTCAAGGTTATTATCCATTGAGGCTGTTGGCTCATCAAATAACCAGATTTTGGGGTTTGCTAAATAAACCCGCGTCAGGTTTACAAGTTGGCGTTGCCCACCAGATAAGCCGGTGCCTCCTTCATTTATTTGTCGTTGTAAGCCTTCTGGATGCGACATGATTACTGCCTGCATGAGTCCTGTTTTTTGTGCGGCCTCTAGAATGACATCATCACCAGGATCAATTAAGCCCAAGATTAGGTTTTCCCGTATGGACCCTGCGAATAATCGTCCTTCTTGTTGGAGAAAACCAATGTGTTCAGCTAATACGGGTTTCGATAAATGTGTGAGATCGATGCCATCTAGTAATATTCGGCCTTGTTGTGGTTTATACATTCCGGTTAAAAGACGTAACAAGGTTGTTTTACCTGCCCCAACGGGACCTAGTACACCTATCTTTTCACCTGGTTTAATTTTCAATTGAGCTATGGACAGGGCGGTGTTTTCACCATATTGATATGTGACATCTGAGAACTGGAAATTGCCTTTAACCTTTTCTAGAACAATAGGTTTTTCCTGCCCATAATGATCGTCTTCTAGAGTCCAAAGCCTGTCTAATCCTTGTAATGCTGCTTTGGTGTGCGCCCATTGAACTAGCATTCTTGGGATGGCGGCGACAGGTGTTAGAATTCGACCAGATAGAATGGAGCAAGCAATGAGTCCACCCATTGATACCTCACCTTTAGTGACGAGGAGTGCGCCAGTTGCAACGAGTGATATATAAGAGATTTGCTGTAAGGATGCGACGATATGCTGAGAATGTTCACTCAGGCGTTGCATTTGCATTTCATAATCACGAGCTTCATCAGTTGTATTCATCCAACGAGAGAGCATTCGCCAACCACCTTGTCCTGATTTTATAGTTTCGGCTCCTTCAACTGTTTCAACTAACATGCCTGTTTTAAAGTTAGCAGCAGCATTGGCATTGCTGGCTAATTCATCGACTCTTGTTCGGTAGTGAATACCTACTAAGGTACTGACTAAAAAGAAGCCTATTGGGATAAGTGCCAGTTTACCGGCAATAGAAAAGATCACTAATCCGTAGATTAATGAAAAAGGAGCATCGACTAGTAGATGGGAGGTGACCGTAGTTAAGAAGCTCCGAACAGTTTCATAACCACGGATTTGTGTTGCTAAACTACCCACACTTTGAGGGAGTTGATCCAGTCGCACAGCCAGAAAGCGCATAAAGACGCTACGTGATAAACGCTGATCGACATTGGCTACTAACTTTTCATACAGGTCCATTCGTAGTTTTTTGGTGATAAATTCAAACATAATGGCAATGAGCACGCCTAAACTAAGTACCAATAGAGTGTTAATCGCACCAACAGGAACAACGCGATCATACACTTGCATGGTATATAGCGAAGTAGCAAGGGCAACAAAGTTAACGATTACGCTACCGAGAAGGGCTTCTGACAGAATCTTTTTGTGTGTAAAAACTTCATTGCGGATCAGACTGTAAACAGGACTTTTACTAAGAGACGTTTTTTTAAGTAATTCGAGTGTGAATACGCTGAATGCAGAGAGTGATTCGAATGAGCCTTCTTGCCATTGATGACTGCTTTCATCCCATGTCTCTACTATCCACTCACCATAGGAGTTATGTCCCCTTAAGACTTTCCAGCCATCTTCTTCGGAATAAACTAATGCTAGCATCACAGATGGATCTGGCGACTTTAGATGTTTTGCAGATGGAAGTGCAAGACGATTGGTGATAATTTTTAGTTGTGCTCGTGGCTTATCGGTATTGTTAGACTGCTCGACCGCATCTTGCAGTTCAAGTCTATCAATCGAGACTTTTTGTAATTGGGCTACTTGCGATAATGACACTAATAAATTTTTATTTAGTGTTTGCATATCATCACCTAAAACCTGTTGATTATTTAGATCGTTACCCATTATTACCACTCTGGACATTTTCAATTAGGAGATCTAACTCTTGCGTTAAGATCGCAATACGCCACATGACGACTAAGTTGGCTGATTCTGCATCGGCTAATTGTATTTTTGCTTGCACTAAATCACGTGCTGAATTTAATAAATCGAACCATGTTTTTCGACCAGCTAGGTATTGTCGATTATAGGAGTTAAACACTTCTTCCGTCGTTGCCGAGGCAGACTTAAGTGCCGAAAGCCTTGCTTTAAAGGAGTTGGCGAGATAATAATCAGACTGAACTTGCTCATTAATATTTCGACGTTGGGCATCAACTTGAGACAGGCTCGCTTGGTATTTGGCCTGTATTGAACGACTCGCTGAAAATGTTGATAAACCTGCTCCAAAGGTGGATCTTAGCCCAATTGAAATGCGTGAATCTGATGATGAGTCAGTGCTCTGCCGATTGCCAAATTGATGTTCTAAACGAAGAAAAACATCTGGCCAGTATTCTGATTTCTGGATGCTAACATCTGCTTGCACCTGATCTGTTTGAGCAAGTGCTTGTTGCACTGCAGGACTCAGAGTCATCGCCTGTTGCAGCATAGTATCCAGATTTGTTTCAAGGACAGGAATACTAGGAAGAGAGAGAATATTTTCTCTTATTATTTGTTCACCAGCCAATTGAGAAAGTGAGGACAAAGCCACGTGCTCTTCGGCACGTGTACTGGCAAGATCAGCAATAACGGATTCTAGACGGCTTTCTGCTAATTTTTTATCACTATTGGCTGCAACACCTTCTTCAAAACGACGGGTCACACTGCCTTTTAGTCGAAAATGAGTTGCCAGACTTTCCTCCCAAGCTTGTATTCTTAGGTTAGCTGCGTACCAATCGCCATAAGCTTGAATTACTCGTAATGCAATGTCCCTTCTTGTTTGTTGTAAACCTTCTTGGCTGTCGTTTAAGTTTGCAGCCGCTTTGTCAACGCCACCTGTTAAGCGACCTCCTGTCCATAGAGGTTGTTCTATGGAAAGTATTGTTGTGGGTTTGTTTAGAGTTAGTGTACGGCTGCTAGTGGCATCAGCTGTTGTGACTTGTACGGCCGGACTTGGATAATATTGCCAAAGTGCTGACTCCACATCTGCTTGTGAAGCTGTGACTTCTGATTGGCTTGATAATATTAGTGGGTGAGTTAAGAGGCTTTTATTAATTAGCTGTTTTACAGGATCAGCATTGATGATCGTTGATGTAAATAGTAGGCACAATAAGATCGCTGCCCTTTTTACAAATAGTAATTTTCTTTCTAAAAAATAGTGCTGAAACTGGTGATGTAGTAAATATATCCATATATTTATAGTCATACTCATATTGATAACTCCGTTTATCAAAATAATGTAACGACTGCATTATCAATGACCTTTTTGACAAAATCAATAATAAATTAAAATAATTTTTGTTTAAACAACCTGGAAAGATTGGGCTATGAATAACAGCATTAATTGTTTTATTTTTTTTAAAATTAATCTTAGAAATGAAGTTAAAAGGGGAGGGATATGGCAGTGGAACTAGCTTGAGTAGAGCGTTAGTAGTACTTTTAGTGCTTATTGTCTAGGAATATATGGCCAAGTTAGATTAGCTTATGATGTTAATCTTAGAAATGATAGATAGTGCGATTGTCTTATGTTCTATTTTTTATGATTAGGCTCATTACTCCTAAAATGACCATTAAAACTCCCGCTAGAATTGCCATGGAAAAAGGTTCATTTAACAAATAAACCGCTAATGCAATGGTGAAAATAGGACCTAACATGCCCACTATTCCGGTTTGAGTTGGGCCAATTCGATTTATTGCTTCGGTCATCATGAAGCTAGGAATGACAGTACTCAATACGACTAACATTACTAACCAGAACCATGCTGTAGTCGTTACTGTTAGGCTTACCCAATCAATAACGGCTATGCCATGAAGAAGGCTGAAAATGCTGGATGCAATCATGGCAATACTGGTAAATAAAAGGCTTCCTAGTTTCTTTATAAAGGGTTTGCTGAAGAGGATGTAAAGTGAAAAGCTTAATGCTGACGCCAGCACTAGGCTAACACCTTGAATAACGTTATTTCCTGTTAATTGCAGCTCTTGTGACATAACAAGCCATAAACCTGAATAAGCAATAATTAAGGCAAAGATAAGTCGACGTGTAATGGTTTCATTAAAGAGAAAGTGACCTATGATGGCTACGATAAAGGGATAGGTAAACAGGCTTAATCTTTCAAGTTGAGCAGTGATTAACTCAAGGCCCATGAGATCAAGCAAGGAGGCAAGGTAATAACCTAAGAAACCAAGTAAAAATACAGTTCGTGTTGTGGTGAAGTTAAGGTGTGGGTGGCGGGGATGGGCATACAGTAAATACACTAATATTACCGTATAGAGTGGCAATGCTAAGAGCATTCGTAATACTAATACGGAGTCAGCATCTAAACCTTGTTGGTAGAGAAATTTTATGAAAATGGATTTTAGTGAGAATAGCAATGTACCCAATATGGCTAAGGAAAAACCTATTGAAGTAGCGTGAGAGTGTATTTTGTTTAACATTTGTTGCCTGTCTAAGCTTTGAATTCAAAGTGTTGAATCCAAAGCTAGAAAAGTAGGGCTTCTATCGGTGATATTGCTCGCTAATAGAATGAACAGAGTCAACTAAGCGCTTCATCTTGTCAGGCTCAATAGTTGGATGGATACCGTGACCAAGATTAAAGACATGACCTGTCTCACCTTGTCCAAATCCTTCTAAAACACTTGCCACTTCTTGTTCAACTCGATCGGCAGAAGCATATAGTACACATGGGTCCATATTACCCTGTAGTGTTACTTTATCGCCAACACGCTGGCGTGCTGTTGAAATATCAGTTGTCCAATCAAGGCCTACAGCATCAACTCCGGTTGCCGCCATAAGTTCTAACCATTGACCGCCACCTTTGGTAAATAAAGTAACAGGAACGGTACGGCCATCTGCTTCACGCGTTAGACCGGAAATGATTTTTTGCATATATGCCAATGAAAACTCTTGGTAATTAGTTGTGCTTAATGCACCCCCCCAAGTATCAAATAACATAATAGATTGAGCGCCTGCTGCAATTTGAGCATTCAAATAGGCGATAACTGAATCAGCTAAAACATTCAGTAGAGCATGCATTTGTTTCGGTTCATCAAACAGCATGCCTTTTACTTTAGCAAAATCTTTACTTGAGCCACCTTCAACCATATAGCAGGCCAAAGTCCATGGGCTGCCACTAAAGCCAATTAAGGGTACTTTGCCATCAATTTCACGTCTAGTAAGACGAATGGCATCCATCACATAGCCCAGACTATCTTCCATATCTGGAACACTTAAGTTGGCAATATCTTTAGCGCTTTTAATGACATTAGTGAATTTAGGCCCTTCACCTGTTACAAAGTGTAAGCCTAATCCCATAGCATCAGGAATAGTTAAAATATCAGAAAAGATAATAGCTGCATCTAAGTCAAATCGACGTAGAGGCTGTAGCGTTACTTCACAAGCAAGTTCAGGCGTTGAACATAAGGTCATAAAGTCGCCGGCTTTAGCTCGGACTTCACGGTATTCAGGTAAATAACGACCTGCTTGTCGCATAACCCATACCGGTGTTTTATCCACTGGCTGGCGTAATAAGGCTCTTAAATAACGATCATTTTTTAATTCTGACACAGATGTTCCTTGTATTTTGGCAATTAGACTTTAAGGTAATCTAAAATTCCTTCGCCAGCTTGGCGACCTTCCCATACAGCGGTTACTACGAGATCTGACCCACGAACCATATCTCCACCGGCAAAGACTTTTTCATTTGTTGTTTGGTATGCACATTGACCATCGGCGGGAGCAATTACACCACCCCAATTATTTACATCAATACCAAAGTCTGCAAACCAAGGAGCAGGACTTGGACGGAAACCAAAGGCAATAACAACTGCATCAGCACTAATTATTTCTTCACTACCTTCAATAGGCTCTGGACGACGACGACCATTTTCATCTGGTTCGCCTAATGCCGTTGTGATCACTTTAATACCAGTTACTTTATCATCACCCACTACTTCAATCGGTTGACGATTCCACAAGAACTCAACCCCTTCTTCACGTGCATTATTCACTTCACGACGTGAACCGGGCATGTTTTCTTCGTCGCGACGGTAAGCACATTGAACAATCTCGGCACCTTGACGAATGGCTGTACGATTACAGTCCATAGCGGTATCACCACCACCTAGTACGACTACTTTTTGACCTTTTAGATCAACATAGTCATCAGGGGCAAGATTTAATAACTGTTTATTATTAGCAACTAAATAAGGTAAGGCTTCATAAACACCTTGCTTATCTTCACCAGGGAAGCCACCTTTCATATAGGTGTATGTTCCCATACCTAAGAACACGGCATCGTATTCATCAAGTAATGTTTGGAATTGAATGTCGGTGCCAATTTCAGTATTCAGTACAAATTCAACACCCATGCCTTCTAATACTTCACGACGGCGTTTAACGACCTCTTTTTCAAGCTTAAACTCAGGAATACCAAAGGTTAATAAACCACCAATTTCTTCGTGTTTATCAAACACTACAGGCGTAACGCCACCACGAGCTAGGATATCTGCACAGCCTAAACCAGCAGGGCCTGCACCAATAATAGCAACACGCTTACCAGTACTTTTAACGGTTGACATATTCGGACGCCAACCTTGCTCTAAAGCCGTATCAGTAATGTATTTTTCTACTGAGCCAATAGTGACCGCACCAAAACCATCATTTAATGTACACGCACCCTCACAAAGACGATCTTGAGGACATACGCGACCACAAATTTCAGGTAAGGTATTAGTTTGGTGGGCGAGCTCAGCAGCTTGCTCAATATTGCCTTCACTGACTAGTTTTAGCCAGTTTGGGATATAGTTATGCACCGGACACTTCCATTCACAATATGGATTACCACATTCTAAACAGCGATCTGATTGCTCAGCAGATGATTTTTCATCAAAACCTTCATAGATCTCTCCAAAATTCTTGATACGATTTTCTGCATCAATCTTATTAGGATCGTGACGTTTAACATCTAAAAATTGAAAAGTATTTTTTGCCATAATAATTATTTGCTCTGCGTCTTATGCTGCTTTAGTTACTAATTCAAGTAAACTGTCTAATGCTGCTGCTTTAGGTTTGACTAACCAGAATTGGCCCAAGCGTTGCTCGAACATATCTAATAGCTGATTACCCCAAGCACTGTTTGTTTCACGAACATGATCTTCGATTAAAGTTTTTAAGTGTAGTGCATGACTTGATAGTTCAGCATTATCCATACGAACCAACTCAACAAGCTCTTGGTTATAACGTTCAGAAAAGGTATCTTCAAGATCAAGAACATAGGCAAAACCACCCGTCATTCCGGCACCGAAGTTCAAACCTGTCTCACCTAACACTGCCACAACACCACCGGTCATGTATTCACAACCATGATCACCAATGCCTTCAATTACCGCGGTAGCACCAGAGTTACGAACAGCAAAGCGTTCGCCAGCCATACCGGCTGCATAGAGTTCACCACCGGTTGCACCATATAAGCAGGTATTACCCATAATGCTAGCATCTTGGGTTTCAAAATCACTTTCAGGTGATGGATAAATGGTTAGCTTACCTGCTGCCATACCTTTACCTACATAGTCATTTGCATCACCTTCAAGGCGAATTTCAAGACCACCGGCATTCCACACACCAAAACTTTGACCAGCAGAACCTGTTAATTGCAGACGTAAAGGTGATTCGCTCATGCCATAGTTGCCATGATGTCGAGCGATCTCACCAGAGATTCGACCACCAATAGAACGGTGAATATTACGCACATCATATTCAAAGAAGCCGCCTGTTTTATTGGCGATAGCCTCTTTCATATCAACAATCATTTGTTCCGCTAATTCAGCTTTATCATACGGTGTATTTTGCGGTTCAATACAATACTGAGGTTTATCAGCAGCAACACCAGCAGTCGATAATAGCGGTGCTAGATCAAGTTGCTGTTGCTTGCTGGTTGTTCCTGGCAATATTTCAAGCAGATCGGTACGACCAATCAAATCAGCCATATTGCTCACACCCAAGATAGCTAACCATTCTTGAGTTTCACGGGCAACAAACTGGAAGTAGTTCATTACCATTTGTGGCAACCCAATAAAGTGGTTGCTACGTAATGCATCATTTTGAGTTGCAACACCGGTTGCACAGTTATTCAAGTGACAGATTCGTAAGAATTTACAACCTAATGCCACCATTGGACCCGTACCAAAGGCAAAGCTTTCAGCACCTAAAATAGCTGCTTTTATGACGTCTAAACCTGTTTTTAAACCACCATCAGTTTGCAGACGAACTTTGTCACGCAAATCATTAGCACGTAAGGTTTGATGTGTTTCACTTAAACCTAATTCCCATGGTCCGCCCGCGTATTTAACGGACGTTAATGGACTGGCAGCAGTACCACCGTCATAACCAGAAATAGTAATTAAATCTGCATAGGCTTTTGCCACACCTGCTGCAATTGTACCCACGCCTGCTTCTGATACTAATTTAACGGAGATCAAGGCATCAGGATTAACTTGTTTCAAGTCGAAGATTAGCTGAGCTAAATCTTCAATTGAATAGATATCATGGTGCGGAGGAGGTGAGATTAATGTCACCCCTGGAACTGAATGACGCAAGGTAGCAATCATTTGGTTCACTTTACCACCCGGTAATTGGCCACCTTCACCTGGTTTCGCTCCTTGAGCTACTTTGATTTGCAACACTTCTGCATTAACAAGGTAGTGAGGTGTGACACCAAAACGGCCAGAGGCAATTTGTTTGATCTTAGACACACGCTCAGTACCAAAACGAGCAGGATCTTCACCACCTTCACCTGAGTTTGAACGTCCACCTAAGCGATTCATTGCTGTTGCCATTGCTTCATGGGCCTCAGGTGATAATGCACCCAAAGACATGCCGGCACTGTCAAAGCGAGCTAAAATATTACCTACACTTTCAACATCATCTAATGCTAATGGGGTCTCAGCTTCTTTTACCGCTAATAGATCACGTAAGACCATTGCAGGACGTTCATTTACGAGCGTTGCATAGGTTTTATAGTCATCATAATTACCGCCTTGAACGGCTTTTTGTAAGGTTGCAATAACATCAGGGTTATACGCATGATATTCGTTACCATGCACATATTTTAATAAGCCACCTTGCTCTCGAACTTTACGGCTATTCCAAGCGCGTTCTGCTAGGGCTTGTTGATCGGTTTGCAGGTCAGTGTAGCTTGTACCACTTATGCGACTTGTTGTACCGAGGAAACATTTGTCTACAACGGCTTCGTTCAAACCGATGATTTCATACAACTGCGCGCCACGGTAGCTAGCAATGGTTGAAATACCCATTTTAGATGTGACTTTGAATAAGCCTTTATTAATAGCTTTACGGTAACGAGCACAGATTTCAGGGCGGCTAAACTCTTTGATCTCACCCGTAGCAATCATGTCATTTAAAGAAGCATAAGCAAGATAAGGGTAAACTGCAGTTGCACCGTAACCAATTAACACGGCAAAGTGATGTGAATCACGAGCGGTGGCGGTTTCGACTACGAGATTAGAATTACAACGTAGACCTTCTTTAATTAAACGGTGATGTACCGCACCTGTTGCTAATAATGCATGAACAGGGAGGCTATCTGGAGTCATATTACGATCTGAGAGTACGACAATCACAGCGCCATTTCGCACAGCTTGTTCTGCTTGATCGACAATAGCATCAATAGCTGCTTCTAGGCCAAGTTCGGCTGAGTAGCTAAGAGAAATAACCGTTGATTTATAGTTTTGATCATCATCACCTAATTTTAATAGTTGCTGATAACGACTTTCAGATAACACGGGTGAATCGACGACAACACGCTCTGCATGATCGGCTGCTTCTTCGAATAAGTTATGCTCTTGACCAAAACATGTTTCTAATGACATTACGATGTTTTCACGTAAAGGATCAATAGGAGGGTTAGTGACTTGGGCAAATTGTTGGCGGAAGTAGTCAAATAAAGAACGTTCACGTTGTGACATCACAGGGAATGGAGTGTCATCACCCATAGAACCTGTTGCTTCTTGCGCTGACTCACCTAAAACACGAATGACTTGATCACGCTCTTCAAAACTAACTTGGAATAGTTTTTCATAGCTTTTTAATTCATCACCTTCAAGTGTTGCTAATGTTTCATCATCAGCACCATCTTCAATACGTTTAAGATTAGTTTCAATCCATTCACGGTAAGGCTGTGCTTTTTTCAATGTTTCATTGATATCTTGAGGGAGTAATAATTTACCTGTTTCTGTATCAACAGCGAGCATTTGACCTGGTTTTAAACGACCTTTAGCAACAACATCTTCAGGTTTATATTTATAAACACCTACTTCTGATGCGATTGTAATGTGGCGATCTTTAGTAATGATATAACGCGCAGGACGAAGACCATTACGATCAAGTGAACATGCTGCATAACGACCATTGGTTAAGACTACACCTGCTGGGCCATCCCATGGTTCCATATGCATGGAGTTGTAATCATAAAAGGCTTTTAAATCTGCATCCATGGTATTGTCGTTTTGCCATGCCGCAGGCACTAATAAACGCATTGCACGGAACATGTTAATACCGCCAGCCATTAACGCTTCAAGCATATTATCCATGCTTGAAGAGTCTGAACCAGAGGTGTTCACTAATGGACGAATATCATCCATATTGTCAATTAATGAGGTAGCAAATTTTGTACCGCGAGCCAATGCCCAGTTACGGTTACCTTGGATCGTGTTAATTTCACCATTGTGAGCTAAGTAACGGAAAGGTTGGGCAAGTTTCCATTGTGGCCATGTATTAGTTGAAAAACGTTGGTGGAAAACACAAATTGCTGTTTCCATGCGTTTATCATTTAAATCTTTATAGAAAGTCGGTAGATACGAAGGCATGACTAAACCTTTGTAAGAGACGACTTGTGAAGACAATGTTGGAATATAAAAAGCATCATCATCGGTGATTGCTTTTTCAGACAGGCGACGAGCTATATATAAGTGTCGTTCAAATACTTCCGTATCCATATCTGCAGCGGCGTTGACAAATACTTGGCGCATGATAGGTAATAATGCTAATGCAGTTTCACCACAAGCGGTTTCAGCATCAACAGGCACATCGCGCCAGCCAACCACGTCAAGACCTTGAGATTCTAATTTTTCCGTTACAATTTCTTGGTTACGAGTTGCCTTAGCAGCATCTTGCGATAAGAAAACCATGCCTACAGCATAATTATCTTGTAAAGAAAAACCCAGTTCATCTGCAATGGCACGGAAAAAACCATCTGGTTTTTTCATTAATAAACCGCAGCCGTCACCTGTTTTACCATCCGCGCCGATAGCGCCGCGATGAGTCAGGTTTGCTAATGCTTCGATTGCGGTTTCAACTAACCAATGGCTAGGTTTTCCGTCCATCTGGGCGATGAGACCGAATCCGCAGTTGTCTTTTTCAAATGCAGGTCTATAAAGACCTTGTGTTAATTCTGTTGGCTGACCCACGTCATACACCTTCAAATAATTGATTCATAAATCCCGATAGATAATACGATATCGGAGAATACCGCCCTTAACGGACGAAAAATGGATCTAACATTATAGCGTGTAAAAAGTATTGCTTCAATCATATGTGATTTGAGCTAATAGAACGCGAGCTGTGTTTTAGCTTTATCGGCAAGTTTCTGGTAGGATTGCTAGCCCTTAAGAACCTTTTTAGAAGATTTCTTTCACAAAGTGATTTTACTGTTGAGAAAGAAGTCATAAATTTAAGCGGGAGCCTATGGTTAGTTTAGAAACACCTGTATGTGATTTTGACTTGTCGGCAATAGATTTTTCTTTGCCAGCAACAGACGACAAAATCTGGACACTTGACGATTGTCGTGGTGAAAATGGTTTGTTAGTGATGTTTATATGCAATCACTGTCCCTATGTGAAGTCTATTTTAGACCGCCTTGTTCGAGATACAAACGAATTAAAACAATTAGGTATTAATACGGTCGCCATCATGTCTAATGATGTCGCTGACTATGAAGAAGATTCTTTTGACAACATGAATCTTGTTGCTCAGAAGAATGATTTTTCTTTTCCTTATTTGTTGGATGAAACACAGCAAACTGCCCAAGCCTATGGAGCAGTGTGTACCCCAGATTTCTTTGGTTATAACAAAGATCTTCAATTGCAGTATCGCGGTCGTTTTGACGCAAGTAAAAAACAAGCTGCAGCATTGGATGCTCGACGAGATTTATTTGAGGCAATGAAACAAGTTGCTAGAACGGGTCATGGTCCAAAACAACAAATCCCAAGTATGGGTTGCTCGATTAAATGGCGAGCAGCGTAATTGAGTGCTTTGCATAGTGTGATGATGAAATCATTTTCAGCATTATATTGTGCAAAGTACTCTTTAATTTTTATTCAATCAGGAGAATGTAAATGGCTACACGTAGACATTTAGCGAATGCCATCCGTGCTTTAACAATGGATGCAGTTCAAAAAGCAAAGTCAGGTCACCCAGGTGCACCTATGGGTATGGCGGATATCGCTGAAGTATTGTGGAATGACCACATGAACCACAACCCAACGAACCCAGAATGGGCTGATCGCGATCGTTTTATCTTATCTAACGGTCATGGTTCAATGTTGATTTACTCATTGTTACATTTGTCAGGTTATGACTTGCCAATGTCTTCATTAGCTTCTTTCCGTCAGCTTCACTCGCAATGTGCGGGTCACCCTGAATACGGTTATGCGCCTGGTATCGAAACAACGACAGGCCCATTAGGTCAAGGTATTACCAACGGTGTTGGTTTTGCAATGGCTGAGAAATTAATGGCTGACCAATTTAACAAACCTGGCCATGACATCGTTAACCACAACACATACGTGTTCTTGGGTGACGGTTGTTTAATGGAAGGTATTTCTCATGAAGCATGTGCCCTTGCTGGTACATGGGGTCTAGGCAACTTGATCGCATTCTGGGATGATAACAATATCTCTATTGATGGCCACATTGATGGTTGGTACACAGATGACACAGTTAAGCGTTTTGAAGCTTACGGATGGCATGTTGTATCTGTTGATGGTCATGATGCTGATGCAATCAATGCTGCAATCGAAGAAGCTAAATCTGTTAAAGACAAACCTTCTATGATTTGTTGTAAAACAATCATCGGTTTCGGTTCTCCTAATAAATCTGGTAGCCATGACTGTCATGGTGCTGCATTAGGTGATGAAGAAGTTGCATTAGTTCGTAAAGAATTAAACTGGGATGCGGCTCCATTCGAAATTCCTGCTGATGTTTACGAAGGTTGGGATGCTAAAGCGTCTGGTGCTGATAAAGAAGCTGCTTGGAATGTTAAATTTGATGCCTACGCTGCTGAATACCCTGAGCTAGCTGCTGAATTTAAACGTCGCATGGCGGATGAGTTACCAGCAAACTGGAAAGAAGCAACAGATGCAATGATTGCTGAAACTAATGACGCGGCTGCTAGCTTAGCTTCTCGTCAAGCATCACAAAAAACAATTGCTGCATTAGCACCTGTTTTACCTGAATTCTTAGGTGGTTCTGCTGACTTAACGGGGTCTAACTTAACAAGCTGTGATAGTTTTACTCATGTATCTGGTAAAGAGCCAGGTAACTACATCTCTTATGGTGTACGTGAGTTCGGTATGTACGCAATCATGAACGGTATGGCTTTACACGGTGGTTTAATTCCATTCGGTGGCACATTCCACATGTTCTCTGATTACGCGAAAAGTGCATTCCGTATGGCTGCATTGATGAAAGTTCGTTCTATCGCTGTTCTTACTCATGACTCTATCGGTCAAGGTGAAGATGGTCCAACTCATCAACCTATTGAAAACACATCTGCCATGCGTTACATCCCTAATATGGATGTATGGCGTCCTGCTGATTCTGTTGAAGTTGCAGTTGCATGGACATGTTCTGTTGAACGTAAAGATGGTCCATCAAGCTTAGTATTAAGCCGTCAAGGTATTCCTGGTCGTAACCATGATACTGCTGATTTTGATGCAATGCGCAAAGGTGCATATGTATTAATTGAAGCTGCTGGTGATGCTGATGTGATTCTTATCGCTACAGGTTCTGAAGTTGATTTAGCTGCTAAAGCTCAAGAAGCTCTTGCTGCTGATGGAATCAATGCTCGCGTTGTTTCTATGCCATCTACAAACGTGTTTGATCGTCAAGACCAAGCATATAAAGATAGCATCTTAACTCCAGGCGTTAAACGTGTTGCAGTTGAAGCTGGTGTAACTGACTTCTGGCGTAAATATGTTGGCCTAGAAGGTGGAGTTGTTGGTATCGATACATTTGGTGAGTCAGCTCCAGGTGGCGTATTGATGGAACACTTCGGCTTTACAGTTGAGAACGTTGTAAAAGTTGTTAAAGAAACTCTATAAGATTTTCTAAGACAGTTTTTAACGAAGAAAATGATAATGACCAGCAGGCAATCGCCTGTTGGTCGTTGTTCACGTTGAAGTTCATATATACCTTTAAAAACTAGAGTTTTTATTAAGGCTTTAGCTTTTAGGGGTATGTCTAAATAGTTTTTAAGGAATTAAAGAATGACAATTAAAGTAGGTATTAACGGTTTTGGTCGTATTGGCCGTATGGCATTTCGTGCCGCAGTAAAAGACTTTACAAATATTGAAGTAGTCGCAATCAATGATTTATTAGATCCTGAATATTTAGCATATATGTTGCAATATGATTCAGTTCATGGCCGTTTTGATGGTGATGTGTCTGTAGTTGATGGCAACTTAGTCGTAAATGGTAAAACAATCCGTATTACTGCAGAACGTAACCCTGCCGATCTTAAATGGGGTGATGTGGGTGCGGATTTAATTATTGAATGTACAGGTTTCTTCTTAACCGAAGAATCTTGCCAAGCTCATATTGATGCGGGTGCTAAGAAAGTAGTTCAATCAGCACCTTCAAAAGATCACACGCCAATGTTTGTATTTGGTGTGAATGATGAAAAATATAATGGTGAAGCGATTGTTTCAGCTGCATCATGTACAACCAATGCATTAGCGCCTGTTGCTAAAGTATTAAATGATAACTTTGGTATTACGAAAGGCTTAATGACAACTGTTCATGCTGCAACAGCAACGCAAAAAACAGTGGATGGTCCTTCAATGAAAGACTGGCGTGGCGGTCGTGGTATTTTAGAAAATATCATTCCATCGTCAACTGGTGCTGCAAAAGCAGTAGGTAAAGTATTACCTGCATTAGATGGCAAGCTAACAGGAATGGCATTCCGCGTACCAACATCAGATGTATCCGTTGTAGATTTAACGGTTCAGTTAGATAAAGACACCAGTTATGATGAGATTTGTGCAGCAATGAAATCTGCCTCTGAAGGTGAAATGAAGGGTGTATTAGGTTATACCGATGACAGTGTTGTTTCTACTGATTTCCGTGGACACACTGCACCATCTAACTTTGATGCTGGAGCGGGTATAGCATTAGATGGCACTTTCGTTAAAGTGGTTGCTTGGTATGATAATGAGTATGGCTATACGTGTAATATGATGCGTTTAGTTGAGCTTGTTGGTAAATAAGCATTCAAAATATATGCAAATAATCAGAAAGGGCTTCCTCTAATCGGGAAGCCCTTTTTTGTTTGATAAGCGCTATAATCAAACTGTAATAAATAAGAAATATCATAAAGGAAATACCCCATGTCTGTAGTTAATATGACTGATCTAGATTTAGCTGGAAAAAGAGTTTTAATTCGCCAAGATTTGAATGTGCCACTTAAAGATGGAGCGGTAGCAGATGACACGCGTATTCGAGCTTCTCTGCCAACAATCAAACGTGCGATAGAAGCGGGTGCGAAAGTAATGTTGATGTCTCATCTTGGTCGTCCAACTGAAGGTGAATATGCAGATGAGTTTTCTTTGGCTCCTGTTGCTCGTCACTTAGCAGCATTATTAGGTCAAGAAGTACGTTTAGAAAAGAACTGGCTTGATGGTATTAATGTGGGTACTGGTGAAGTTGTATTATGTGAAAACGTACGCTTCAATGTTGGCGAGAAGAAAGACGATGACGCACTATCTCAACAAATGGCAGCACTATGTGATGTGTATGTGATGGATGCTTTTGGTACTGCTCACCGTGCACAAGCATCAACTCATGGTGTAGCGAAATACGCACCTGTTGCATGTGCTGGCCCATTATTATCGGGTGAATTAGAAGCCTTAGGTAAAGCACTAGATAATCCTGCGCGTCCGATGGTCGCGATAGTCGGTGGTTCTAAAGTCTCAACAAAACTAACGGTATTAGAATCATTATCGAAAATTGTTGATCAGCTTATTGTAGGCGGAGGTATTGCGAATACCTTTATTGCAGCAGCAGGACATAATGTGGGTAAATCACTTTATGAAGCTGATTTGATTGATACATGTAAAAAATTAACCTCAGATGCTCAAGCAGCGGGTGGTGGTATACCTGTTCCCTCAGATGTTGTTTGTGCCAAAGAATTTGCTGAAACAGCAGATGCAACACTGATGGCTACGGCTGACGTACAAGATGATGATATGGTTTTTGATATCGGCCCTGATTCAGCTATTGAATTGGCAGAAATTATTAAAAATGCAGGAACAATTGTTTGGAATGGCCCTGTAGGTGTATTTGAGTTTGATCAATTTGGAGAAGGAACTAAAGCTATTTCAATGGCGATTGCAGAATCAAAAGCATTCTCAATTGCTGGAGGCGGTGACACACTTGCCGCAGTAGCAAAATATAATATCAGTGATGATGTTTCATACATTTCAACAGGTGGTGGTGCTTTCCTTGAGTTTCTTGAAGGTAAACAACTACCCGCTGTTGCGATGCTTGAGTCACGAGCACTATAATTTTAAGGATAAAAACCGGTGACATTGAAAAGAAGAACTAAAATTGTTGCGACCTTAGGGCCAGCGAGTAATACAGCAGAAGTACTGGATTCACTTATTGAAGCAGGTGTTGATGTTGTGCGACTTAATTTCTCTCATGGCGAAGCAAGTGAGCACTTAGAGCTTGCAGAAACAGTGAGAAATAGAGCGCGAGCTTATGGACGTCAAGTAGGTGTCTTGGCAGATATGCAAGGCCCTAAGATTCGTATTGCACGGTTTTCAACTGGCAAAGTCTTTCTGAAAGAAGATGACGAATTTATCTTAGATGCAGAGCTAGACTCTGATGTAGGTAACTTTGAGCGAGTAGGGATAGATTACAAGCAGCTTCCACAAGATGTAAAACGTGGTGATACGTTATTGCTTGATGATGGCCGTGTAGTTTTGTGGGTCAAAGAAGTCGATGACCAACGAATTATTTGCCGTGTTGTTATTGGTGGTGAACTGTCGAATAATAAAGGGATAAACCGTCAAGGTGGCGGCTTATCTGCGGATGCATTAACTGAAAAAGATAAGGCAGACATTATTGTTGCTGCTGAAATGCAGGCTGATTATGTTGCGATTTCTTTTCCGCGCTCGGCAGATGATATTCATGCTGCTCGAAAATTGTTACGTGATGCAGGCGGTTATGGTGGGATTATTGCCAAGATTGAACGGGCTGAAGCATTAGATGTTATTGATGAGATTATTGATGCATCGGATGCCGTCATGGTCGCTCGCGGAGATTTAGGTGTTGAAGTAGGGGATGCGGCACTGCCTCCTATTCAGAAAAATATTATTAATCACGCTCGTCGTCACAATAAAGTGGTGATTACAGCAACACAGATGATGGAATCGATGATTACTAATGCGATACCTACTCGTGCGGAGGTATTTGATGTTGCCAATGCGGTATTAGATGGTACTGATGCGGTGATGTTGTCAGGTGAAACGGCAGTAGGTAAACACCCTATAAAAGTGATTGAGTCGGTTGATAGAATTTGTCTAGAAGCTGAACAAGAGCGTGAAATACGAGTATCACGACATCGGATAGATTCTCATTTTGAAGGAATGGATGAGGCGATAGCAATGGGTGCCATGTATATGGCAAATCACCTTGATGTCAAAGCGATTGCTGCTTTAACAGAAACCGGGGCTACACCATTATGGATGTCTCGAATTAGTTCGGGGATCCCTATTTTTGCTTTAACACCTCATGTTGAAACACGACGGAAAGTCACCTTATACCGAGGTGTTTACCCAGTGAGCTTTACTGTTGATCATAATGACCATGCTGCTTTAAATAAGGAAGCGATTGAGGATCTACAACGTCGTGGAGTGGTTCGTGACGGTGATCTTGTCATTATCACTAAAGGTGATCTTGAGGTGCAAGGAAGTACCAATGCTTTAAAACTAGTACGTGTTGGTGATATGGTCGAGCCTAGAGGCAATTAGGTCTAGAGACAAGACACACTGGCAGCGTGAAGGAGAACAATCATGGCACTGATTTCACTTAGACAACTTTTAGATCATGCGGCAGAGCATAATTATGCTGTTCCTGCTTTTAATGTCAGCAATATGGAACAAGTTCAAGCGATTATGCAGGCTGCTGATGCCACTGATAGCCCAGTTATTATGCAAGGAAGTGCGGGTGCAAGGAAGTATGCAGGGGAACCTTTTTTACGTCATTTAATTCTGGCGGCAATTGAAGAGTACCCTCATATACCTGTTGTCATGCATCAAGATCATGGTGCTGCACCTCATATTTGTGCTCGTTCTATTCAATCAGGTTTTAGTTCGGTGATGATGGATGGTTCTTTGCTTGAAGATATGCAGACACCTTCATCGTTTGAATATAATGTTAATGTAACTCGAACCGTTGCTGATATGGCGCATGCTTGTGGCGTTTCTGTTGAAGGTGAAATAGGCTGTCTTGGTTCATTAGAGACGGGCATGATGGGTGAGGAAGATGGCCATGGCTCATTAGAAAAACTGGACCATAGTCAATTATTAACAGATCCGGATGAAGCCGCGGAATTTGTTGAGCAGACGCAAGTTGATGCCTTAGCTGTTGCTATTGGTACGAGTCACGGAGCTTATAAGTTTACCAAACCACCAACAGGTGATGTTCTGGCTATTAGTCACTTAAAAACATTGCAACAACGATTACCAAATACGCATTTTGTTATGCATGGTTCGAGTTCTGTGCCTCAAGATTGGTTAAAAATCATTAATGATTTTGGTGGTGATATCGCTCAAACATATGGCGTACCCGTTGATGAGATTGTCGGAGGCATTCAATATGGCGTTCGTAAAGTCAATATTGATACTGATTTACGGATGGCATCGACAGGTTCTATTCGTCGCTATTTAGCCCAAGAAGAAAATGCGGCTGATTTTGATCCTCGTAAATTTTATAAAGTCGCATTGGAAGCAATGTCTGTTATTTGTCAGGCACGTTATCAGGCTTTTGGTAGCGCAGGACATGCGAGTAAAATTAAAGCCGTTTCTTTAGATCAAATGGTTAGTCACTATAGCTGATCTTAACGGTAGTACTTCGTTGCTAAATATACTTCTCTAGTTTGGAGGAGTCATGGTAATTAAGGTAGACTATGCCTTTGATTTGACTGAGAACGACTAAGTGCAACAGTTATTAGCCATAGCCGCTGGTGGTGCCGTAGGTGCCGTATTGCGATTTGGCGTATCCTCCAATATTTATCGCTTATTAGGTAAAGAGTTTCCTTATGGGACACTAGCCGTTAATGTGCTGGGTTCTTTTTTAATGGGGCTATTCTTTATCTTGATAGTTGAGCGCGCAACATTATCTGCTGAATGGCGAAGCATTATCATTATTGGTTTTCTGGGAGCATTTACGACTTTCTCTACCTTTTCTATGGAGACCTTGACCTTGTTAGAGTCGGGCGAATTAAGCCGAGCAGCACTGAATATTTTTTTAAGTGTGGCACTATGTCTCGCAGCAACGTGGCTTGGTCTCATGCTGGCAAGGCAAATTTAAGATGAATGACATAACAATGGTACGGCTGTATCTATCTGAAGGCAGAGATCATTACGAACGAGTAGTGAACTGGTTGTATGAAGACAACCGCGTGAAAGGTGTATCCGTCTTTAGAGCGATTGAAGGTTTTGGCGAGGATAGAAAAATGAAAACATCGGCATTACTGGACTTATCCTTAGAGTTACCCGTCGTTATTGAATTTTTTGATACGCCTGAGGTTATTCAAGCTGTATTAGAACAACTACAAACAATGGTTAAAGCTGATCATATTGTCAGCTTTCCTGCACAATCTGGAATATAAAAATGTTAGACCCAAAATTATTACGAAATGAACCTGAAAAGGCCGCAGAATTATTAGCTCGACGTGGTTATGTCTTAGATACAACTCAACTCGAAGCGTTAGAACTAGAGCGAAAACAAGCCCAAGCAGATGCTCAGAGTTTACAGACAGAACGAAATAGTCGCTCTAAAATGATTGGTAAGGCGAAAGCGGCTGGAGATGATATTGCACCACTATTGGCTGAAATTGCTGACTTGGGTGACAAACATAAGGCAGCTGAAGCGCGCTTAGCAGAAGTGTTACAAAAATTGACTGATATCGCGATGGGTTTGCCTAATATTCCTCAAGAGGATGTACCGGCAGGTAAAACCGAAGATGACAATGTCGAGATATCTCGTTGGGGAGAAGCTAAAAAATTCAGTTTTGAACCTAAAGATCATGTTGAGTTAGGTGAAAACCTTGCTGGGATGAACTTCGAAACAGCGGCTAAAATTAGCCAAGCACGATTTGTCACCTTAAAAGGTTCTGTTGCTAAGTTACAACGTGCATTGACACAGTTTATGCTGGATCAACACTCAGAGCAGCATGGTTATACTGAAACCTATGTACCTTATTTAGTTAATTCTGACTCACTGCGTGGTACAGGACAGTTACCGAAATTTGCAGATGATTTATTTGCCATTAAAGATACGGATTTATATTTGATCCCGACAGCAGAAGTTCCGGTCACAAATATTGTTCGTGATACGATTTCAGCAGATAAAGAGTTACCAATTAAGTTTGTGGCACATACCCCTTGTTTTCGTAGTGAAGCCGGTTCTCATGGTCGTGATGTACGTGGCTTGATTCGTCAACATCAGTTTGAGAAAGTAGAATTAGTACAAATTGTTCGTCCTGAAGATTCAGCCCAGGCTCATGAAGAACTGACGGGGCATGCTGAAGCTATTTTGCAGAAATTAGAATTGCCGTACCGCAAAGTTTTATTATGCATTGGTGACTTAGGATTCTCATCTTCTAAAACCTATGATCTAGAAGTCTGGTTACCGAGTCAGCAAACCTATCGTGAAATCTCATCATGTAGTAACTTCCAAGACTTCCAAGCGCGTCGTTTGCAAGCTCGCTGGCGTAACCCTGAAACAGGGAAACCAGAGTTAGTGCATACCTTAAATGGTTCAGGCCTAGCAGTTGGTAGAACATTATTAGCAGTGATGGAAAATCATCAAGATGAGCAAGGCCGGATTCATATTCCTGAAGCTTTACGTCCTTATATGAACGGTCAGGACGTTATTGGTGGATGAATTTAGTTTAATCCAGAAGATTATTATCTGGGGGATCCCGGTAATCTTTGCTATTACGGTTCATGAGGTAGCTCATGGCTGGGTAGCATTACAGTTCGGTGATCGTACTGCACAAATGATGGGGCGATTGACGCTCAACCCGATCAAGCATATTGATCCTTTAGGGACGATAATTATTCCTGGTGTTTTATTAATGGCAGGTGGTTTTATCTTCGGCTGGGCAAAGCCTGTTCCGGTGACATACCAAAATCTACGCCGACCTAAATCTGATATGGCCTGGGTGGCGTTAGCTGGCCCGGCATCAAATTTAGTCATGGCATTGTTATGGGCGATTGTAGCGAAGATAGGTTTAACTGTTTTTGCCGCAGGCATGGCAATGGGCGAACCCATGATTTATATGGCAGTAGCAGGCATTATGATTAATGCAATGTTGATGGTGCTTAACTTATTACCACTACCACCATTAGATGGCGGACGTGTTTTAGTGAGTTTATTGCCTGGACCATTAGCGTGGCAAGTGGGAAGAATAGAACCGTATGGGTTTTTTATTCTGGTTGGATTGCTTTATTTTGGCATTCTTAGCATGGTCTTATGGCCACTGATCGGTGCTTTTGTTAATCTGGTGGCAGGAATATTTTCTTTGCCCCCACAGATATTTTCTATTATTTAGCTTAAAGATTGTTGTCATTGATATGACTTCAGCAATCAGGAGAACACATTGGATACGGTAGCATTACAATCTCGTCGAATCGTTTCAGGTATGCGTCCAACAGGACAACTACACTTAGGCCATTACCATGGGGTGTTAAAAAATTGGATTAAACTTCAGCATGAATTTGATTGTTTCTTTTTTGTTGCTGATTGGCATGCATTAACCACTCATTATGAAGATAGCCAAGTTATTGAAGATAGTGTGTGGGAAATGGTTATAGATTGGATTGCTGCTGGTATTGAACCTTCGGCTGTATCACTCTTCTTACAATCAAAAGTACCAGAGCATGCTGAGTTACATTTATTATTATCGATGATGACGCCGCTGTCATGGTTAGAGCGTGTACCAACCTATAAAGACCAGCAAGAGAAGTTAAAAGAGAAAGATCTTTCAACCTATGGTTTCTTGGGCTATCCATTATTACAAAGTGCAGATATTTTGATTTATCGTGCCGGTCAGGTTCCTGTCGGTGAAGATCAAGTTGTTCATGTTGAATTAACACGAGAAGTTGCTCGTCGTTTTAATCATATTTATGGTCGTGAAAAAGACTTCGAAGAGAAAGCTGAAGCTGCGATCAAAAAAATGGGTAAGAAGAATGCTAAATTGTATTCAAATTTACGCCGAGCCTATACTGAGCAAGGTGATGCTGAAGCCTTAGAAACGGCAAGAGCCTTATTAAAAAGCCAGCAAAACTTGGCGATGGGTGATACTGAGCGTTTATTTGGTTATCTTGAAGGTGGTGGTAAAGTTATTTTGCCTGAACCTCAGGCATTATTGACTCCAGCTGCAAAAATGCCAGGTTTAGATGGTCAGAAAATGTCTAAGTCTTATGGTAATACTATTGCATTACGTGAGTCAGAAGGATCTATTGCTGAGAAGATTAAAAAGATGCCAACCGATCCGAGTCGCGTTCGTCTCACTGATCCAGGTGATCCAGATAAGTGTCCTGTTTGGCAGTTACATGAAGTATATTCTGATGATGACCAAAAACAGTGGGTACAAGAAGGGTGTCGTAGTGCCGGTATCGGTTGTTTAGAATGTAAAGGCCCCTTAATTGATTCAGTTTGTACTGAATTAAAACCGATTAGAGAGCGAGCAGAAGAATTAACTCAACACCCTGAAGATGTACGTCGTATTATCGAAGATGGAAATGAAGCCGCTCGTGAAGTGGCTCGTGATACCTTAGAAGAAGTACGAGCAGCAATGGGGCTGGGGTATAAATAAAATAACGAGGGCATTCATGCTCTTTCTTATTACCGCTTTCTCTTGGTAGTGAGAAAAGAATAGAGTTTGTTATCCTCATGAATGAGGGTGACGTAGTAAGATGTAATTAAATTATCCGTAGATTCTGGCTTAAAGCATGCAAGAATGACGGGCTGAAATATAAACAACCATGTCGGGAGACAATAGAAATGAGTGAACGAATTCAAAAAGCATTAGCACGAGCAGGTTATGGTTCTCGCCGAGGACTTGAAACAATGATCAAAGAAGGCAAGGTCACAGTCAATGGTGCCGTTGCTGAATTAGGCGATCAAATTAGTGTCGATGATGTTGTTAAGTTAGAAGGCCGAGCGGTCTCTGCTAAACGACTATGGCAGCAACCGAAACAAGTTATCTTATATAACAAACCTGTCGGTGAAGTCTGTACTCGCAAAGATCCTGAGGGCCGCCGTACTATTTTCCAATCATTGCCTTCTCCAGAGGAAGGTCGTTGGGTCAGTGTTGGCCGTTTAGATATCAATACCAGTGGTTTGATTATTTTAACGACTGATGGAGAGCTAGCCAATAAGTTGATGCATCCATCGACGGAAATGGATCGCGAATATGCGGTACGAGTCTTAGGTGATGTGACATCTGAAATGATGCAGAGACTGCGTGACGGTGTTGAACTAGAAGATGGAATGGCCAAATTTGCAGATATTCAACCCGCTGGTGGTGAAGGTGCTAATAGCTGGTTCCATGTGGTGATTCAAGAAGGCCGAAACCGTGCTGTTCGACGTCTTTGGGAAAGCCAAGATGTTCAGGTCAGTAGATTGATGCGCGTACGTTATGGACCTATTATTATTCCTAAGCAGCTTAAAATGGGCCGCTGGATGATGTTAGAGAGTGCAGACTTAGAAGCATTGTATGAAGAGGTCGAGCTTACTCCTCCAAGTATTGAAAAGGTTGGTAGAGCTCAGCGTGAGAAGAAAATGAGACCAATCAAAACACAAGAAAGACAATCACGTCAAAAAACCAGTGAAAAATATAAAAGTAAAGGCAAGGCTCGAATCCGCGGCCATTAACCTTATCTAAGCTGACTGTAGTTTAGTTACTTTTACTAATGACTTGATTGGCACAGCTAACCTGGTTACGGCCTGATTTCTTTGCTTGATAAAGGGCCTGATCAGCACGGTCAAATAAAGCTGGGCCATTTTCACCTTGATTGAGTTGAGCCACGCCGAGGCTAATAGTAAAACCAAATGAACGCTGACCATCATTACAGCTAATTTGTGCAACTGCCGCTCTAATCCGTTCAGCGACGAGCTTAGCGGATTGGGCGTCAGTATTACTGAGGATAAGAGTAAACTCTTCACCACCATAGCGGAAAGCAATATCACTAAGTCGCATTGTTTCCGTTACTGAATTTGCAAGTGCCTGTAAGGCTAAATCACCACTACTGTGGCCATAGGTATCATTCACTGCTTTAAAGTGATCAATATCGAGCACGAGAAGAGATAGAGGGTTATGTTGGCGATGAGCTAAATCAACTTCACGACTTAAGCTGTTATCAAAGGCACCTCGATTATTTAAACCTGTTAAAGAATCTTGTAATGCAGCAGCTTGAGACTGGCGGAATAATAAGCAGTTTCGTACTGGATAGATTAGCTTACATAAGAAGTCTTCAAATTGGATCGTATCTTCATCAGTAAATTTGGTACGGCGAGTTAAAGTAATTTCTCCCAGCCATGTACCATTGATTTCTAAACGGTAATTGCAAGAGTGATGGCTACGACTACCTGTACTGATATTACAGTGGACACCTTGGTGTTGATAGTGAAGGCTATCGTAAGCTAAAACTTTGCTGATTTCGGTATCAAATAAAGCAAGGACATTATCTAAATCAAGCGATGTTTGTAATATTGCTGGAAGGCGATTGGAAATATCATCTGCATTATCAAAGGCATGAGCAGGAGCGCTAACATCAATAGCGTGACCATGCTTACCGACTAAAGATAATTTTGTTGCTTCTTGTAATGACTGTTCCATGAGATATCCTTGTATCTAGTATTTGTTTTACTAGATACTAGCTAGAACTATGCCATGTTTATTATCTCTATATATATCAGCTTCTTAAGACGTTGCGCCGGAAGTTTGGCGGTCTTATTCTTGTGCTTTTAAACACTGACCATTTTGATCGCTACTATCTTGACTCATCAAATAAAGGTAGCTTGACACCACGTCATCTGCCTTAGGTATTTCTGTTGGGGGAATGCCAGGAAAAGCACTTTCATGCAGACGAGTATCAACATCACCTGGATCAATACAATTCACTCGAACTCGCCCTTCATTTTCAAGTTCTTCAGCGAGTTGTTTGCTCAGTGCTTCAATCCCAGCCTTACTAATACCATAGCTTGACCAGTATGCCGTGCCTTGGTGCTGATCGGTACTGAATATAATCGAAGAAGCCGTGGCTTTCCTCAGTAATGGTAAGCTGGCTTGAGTGAGCAAATAGGCCGCTGTTAAGTTGATATGCAGCGTTTCAATCCATGTTTTTGGATCTTGATATTCAACAGGGGCTAATTGACCTAAGCTTGCAGCACAATGAACTAAACCATCTAAACGACCAAGATCATTTTCAATAGTGGTGATCAGTGTTTCATAATCTGAGACATCTGCACCTTTAAGATCGAGCGGATAGAGTGCGGGTGTTACATCTGTCAGCTCAATAATTTCATCATAGACTTCTTCTAAAGCTGGAATGCTTTTATCCAGTAGAACGACAGTCGCGCCATAGCTTGCATAGGCTTTAGAAACAGCTGCACCAATGCCATTAGCGGCACCGGTAATAAGTATAACCTGATCTTTTAGGAAGTTATCGCTAGTTGAGTAGTGCACTAGCTATTTTGGGCTATATTGGTGGTATTGAACTTGTCCATTTTGGAATTGAACGCTGGTTGTTCCTTCTTCAGTTGTCCATTCACTTTGGGTAAAGGTTAACGCGTCAATCGAACGTGATTGAGAGAAAGTGGGCGCACCTAATAGTTCGGTCACGGATTGTTCACTTTGCCCCGCTTTAATTGATGAATCATCAGTTGAATTACAAGCAACAAGAGTAGCGGAAGCCAGTAAAGAGATTAAAACAAGACGAAATTTAGTCAACATGGTGCCAACCTATAAGTAAATTAAAAGAAGAGGAGGAATTATAGCAAGATGAGCAAGGCTTATCATACTAATTTTAATAGAGATAAAGCACTATTTTCCCCGTTACGAATAGCGCCTTCTAATGTGGCGGGATAATCATTACTAACAAAATCACCCGCAAGGCTGAGACCGATAATCTTTGTCTGATGTGTTGGCCGTTGTTTCTCAATGTTTACATCAGATGAGAAGGTCGCACGTTTTTCTCGGATGACAAAGCCTGCATCTACTGTGGGAGGTAGAAAAGGTAAGAGTTGATGTAATTCGCTACAGACCTGTTTGATGAGTGTTGGGTTTGTCATTGATTCATGTGAGCCTGGAGCGCTAATAACGACTGCCATTAAACCTGGTGTTTGATCACTACGATCAAAAATCCATTGGCTGATGGTTCCAGTTAAACCAAACATTGGCTTGGCAAGACGAGTATGTTGTGGATATTGAAGGTATACCGTACAGATAGGATACTCACTGGGCCTAGTCAACTCGATATCCTCAGCGAGGAGATCAACAGTTTGTGAGGGACTTAAAGCAACAATAATATTATCAGCCTGAATAGTGTCACCATTTTGAGTGAGAACAGACGTGGCTTTGCCATGTTCGATAATAATTTTTGTTACCCGGCTTTGTAGGCTTATTGTGCCTCCATGCTGTTTTATATATTTCGCTGCAGCCAGAGGGAATAAGTCGCCAAGTGGTATAGCGGGAATCAGTGAATCAGCCGCTGATTGCCCTTTGCCTAAACTGTCTTGTAATACTCTGGCGAGTATATGAGCAGAAGCTGTATGAATAGGTGTATTTAATGTTGCCAAACACAAGGGCTCCCATAGCTGTGTGATCAGGCGATGAGGTTGTTTTGTCTGCTCTAACCATTCTTCGACGCTAATATCATTACCAGCAAGAAGTTTAGGGATAGCGCTTTGTAATTTAGAGACCTTATAGAGTCCAGAAAGCCCAGCGCTATTAAATAGGTTCCAAGCTAAAGATAAAGGCCATGGCAGTAAACCTTTGGTAGATAAGCAGAGGGGAGAATAGTCTTTATCAAGGATTTCAATATCCATTGGCAAACGCTTAAAAGCTTTATTAGCATCAATACCGATGATCTTCATCATTGCCAACATACGATCATAGGCACCAATCATCAAATGTTGACCATTATCGATGGTGTGTCCTTGCCATTGAACATTACGGGCTCGACCACCTAATTGTTTGGCTGATTCGAGTAACTGAACCTGATGGCCTTGTTGCACCAAGGTGATTGCAGCAGCCAAACCACTCCAGCCTCCACCAATAATGACGGTTGCCATCTTAGTGGGTTTTAGAGAGTTTTCGGTGAAGACGTTTTTCTTGTCGGGCCGTTGACCATGCAATCCATAGTTTTCTAATTGGTGTCAATGAAATGCGCTGGCGCATGACTTGATAGTCGTCTTTTATGATTTCATCTAAGGTGGCTTCATAGATTGCAGCCATTATAAGTCCAGTACGTTGAGTATATCGGTCGCTTTCAGGCAGATAGTCCAGAGCCTGTTGATAGTACTCTTTGGCTCGGCTTGTTTGAAATTTGAGCAGTTCAATTAATTCTGGACTCGATTTAAGTGCAAGCAGATCATCGGTGCTAACATTAAATTGTTTTAATTCATCCAATGGTAGATAAATTCGTCCACGTTCAGCATCTTCGCGCACATCACGAATAATATTGGTCAATTGAAGCGCCATACCAAGGTTTTCAGCATATTTAAGCGTATTTCGATCCTGATAACCGAAGATTTCTACTGAAAGTAAACCAACAACACTGGCAGCACGATGACAATATAAGGCAAGTTGACTAAATTGAGGGTAAGAAAACTGATCGAGATCCATCGCCATACCATCAATGATTTCCATAAAGTATTCTTCATGTAAATCAAAATTTAATAATGCTATTTGGAGTGCTTTACCTACTGGATGTGTTGCTTCACCTTTAAATGTTTTTTGAATTTCTTCACGCCACCAATCGAGCTTGATTCGAGCTACGCCTGCATCTGATATTTCATCAACGGTATCATCAACTTCACGGCAAAAAGCATAGAGGGCGATGATTGCTTGACGTTGAAGTTCGGGCAAAAAACGAAAACTATAATAAAAACTAGATCCGCTTTTAGCAGCTTTATCTTGGCAGTATTCATCAGGAGTCATCGTTGCAGCCTTGTGACGATTGTGTCGTTTTGTAAGTGGGATTCAATAATTTCATCGATATCAGACTCGTTTTGGTATTGATACCAAGTACCTTCAGGATAAATAACTAACATGGGGCCTAATGCGCAGCGGTTTAAACAGCCGGCATTATTGACGCGTACCTTTTTAAGCTTTAAGTCTTTTACACGTTGTTTGGCATAATTCCGTAATGATTGCGCGTTTTTTTGTTGGCAACAAGGCTGACCATCATCGCGTTGATGGGTACAGAAAAATAAGTGATATTTATAAAAATCAGTCATGATCTACATCTGTAATAGAAAGGATTAAAAAGTACGGTTGATGGCAAAATCAGCCAAGCCTAATAGCGCATCTTTATAAGGTGATTCATCTACAATAGCTAAGTTTTGTTTGGCTTGAGCAATTTCATTGCGCGCAGCTTGAGCGGTGTATTCAATCGCACCTGTTTGTTCGATGATGGTGATAATGTCATTAATTTTATCGCGCTGACCTTGCTCGATAGCTTCGCGCACAATAGCGGCTTGCTCTGGTGTTCCAGCCTTCATGGCATGAATTAAAGGTAATGTTGCTTTACCTTCTGCAAGATCATCACCTATATTTTTGCCAATTTCTTCACTAGAGCTACTGTAATCTAAGAGATCATCGACTAATTGAAATGCGCTACCAAGATGCATGGCATAGTGAGCCATAGCATTTTCAAGTTCAGGGCCTGATTGACTGATGACTCCACCGAGCTCGCCCGCAGATTCAAATAATTTAGCCGTTTTATGATGAATAACTTGTAAGTAGTTTTCTTCACTGACATCAGCATCATTACAATTGAGTAACTGTAGAACTTCACCTTCCGCAATAATATTGGTGGTATGCGATAAAATATTCATTAAGCGCATCGAGTCCATTTCAACCATCATTTCGAATGAGCGAGTGTAGAGAAAATCTCCGACTAGAACACTGGCTTCATTACCCCATAAATTATTGGCAGTTTCGCGCCCGCGGCGCATTTCTGAGTTATCTACGACATCATCATGTAATAATGTTGCGGTATGAATAAATTCAATAATAGTGGCAAGATTGATATGTTTATCGCCTTGATAGCCACATGCTCGAGCACATAAAATGGCTAATGCAGGGCGCAAACGCTTGCCACCGCTATTAATGATGTAATGCCCAAGTTGATTGATTAGAACGACATTAGAGTGCAGCCTAGCTTGAATCATTGAATCAACCGCGGCCATATCTTCCTCTATTAAAGAGTAAATGGATTGAATTTCCACAGTATGTGTTTCTGCCTATATAATATGGGTTTGAAAGCGTGTACTTTCTCATGCAGGGCAATGAATCGCAACTAAATTTAGTTCGATAGCTAGAAGAGATTTGATCTCTTTATCGAAAGGCGATAGAATTGCCGGTCTTTTGTTGGGTTACCCATCAAAACTACTAACATAATTATTGGAGACAGCGATGTACGCTATTGTCGCGACTGGTGGTAAACAATACCGCGTTAAAGAAGGCGAAAAGCTTCGTGTAGAAAAATTATCAATTGAAGCTGGTGAGTCAGTTGAATTAGATAAAGTTCTATTGATCGGTGAAGGTGATGATGTAAAAATCGGCGCACCTTACCTTGATGGCGCTAAAGTAACTGCAACTGTTACTGAAAATGGTCGTGGCGATAAAGTTAAGATCGTTAAGTTCCGTCGTCGTAAACATTCACGTAAGCAGATGGGTCACCGTCAGTCTTATACTGAAATCGAAATCACAGGCATCTCTGCTTAAGATTCCCGAACACAAGAGGATTTAGAAATGGCTCATAAGAAAGCTGGTGGTAGTACTAGAAACGGACGTGATTCGGAGTCGAAACGTCTTGGTGTTAAACGTTACGGTGGTGAATCAGTATTAGGTGGAAACATCTTAATTCGTCAACGTGGTACACGTGTTCACGCTGGAACAAATGTAGGTCTTGGTAAAGATCACACATTATTTGCAAAAGCAGATGGTAAGGTTTTATTTGAGACTAAAGGTCCTAAAAACCGCACGTTTATTAGCGTTATCACTGATTAATATAGTCTATGTTGACCCATACGGGCTAATGTAGATACTGAAGAGCCTCGCATTGCGGGGCTTTTTTGTTTCTGAGCTATACTTTGAATAGGCTCGGGCGACAGGTTGAAACAATGAAATTTGTAGATGAAGCAAAAATTACGGTAAGTGCAGGCAACGGTGGTAATGGTTGTCTTAGCTTTCGTCGTGAAAAATATATCCCTTTTGGCGGCCCAGATGGCGGCGATGGTGGCGATGGTGGTGATCTGTATTTAATTGCTGATAAGCAAGTGAATACATTAATTGATTTCCGCTATAAACGATACTATAAAGCAGATGGCGGTGAGACGGGCAGAGGTAAGCTCTGCAGTGGCGCTAAAGGTGAAGACCTGTTTGTTAAAGTACCGATAGGAACAGAAGCATGGGATGATGACACCGATGAATTAATCGGTGATTTATTAAAACATGGTGATCAACTATTAGTTGCAAAAGGTGGCTGGCATGGTTTGGGAAATGCCCGCTATAAATCAAGTACCAATCGTGCCCCTCGTCAAACATCGAGTGGAACACCAGGTGAAGAACGTAGTTTACGTTTAGAAATGAAATTGCTGGCAGATATTGGTTTACTAGGTTTGCCTAATGCCGGTAAATCAACTTTTATTCGCCAAGTGTCCGCAGCTCAACCTAAAGTAGCTAACTATCCTTTTACGACCCTATATCCAAATTTGGGTGTGGTCACGTTGAGAGATGTGCGTAGCTTTGTTATTGCAGATGTTCCTGGCTTAGTTGAAGGTGCAGCAGAAGGCGCAGGTCTTGGAATTCAGTTTCTAAGGCATTTAACTCGAACTCGCTTATTATTGCATATGGTTGATATGGCACCTGCTGATGTGAAGCAGGATCCTGTTGAAAGTGTGCAAATCATCAACCGTGAACTAGAGCATTATAGTGACGCCTTAGGTAGTCAAGATCAGTGGCTTGTTTTGAATAAAATGGATTTAGTTCCAGAAGATATTCGCGATGAGCTTTGTCAGGATGTGATTGATCGTTTAGATTGGCAAGGTAAAGTGTTCCGAGTGAGTGGTCAGTCGGGTGAATCATGTGATGCATTATGTGCTGAAATCATGGATTACCTTGATGATTTAAATGAAGCTGAACAAGCGGCATTAGATGCTGAGCAAGCTGAGGACTAACACGTGGCAAATCCACACCAACAACTTATTAATACAAAAAGATGGGTTATTAAGATTGGTAGTGCTTTATTAACACGTGAAGGGCAAGGCTTAGATCGCGATCGTATTCGTTGGTTGACAGAAGAAATCGCATATTTACGCTCGCAAGGTAAAGAAATTGTCTTGGTAACGTCTGGCTCAGTAGCGGCAGGAATGCAACAACTTGGCTGGACACAACGTCCACATGCTCTACATCAATTACAATCAGCTGCCAGTGTTGGGCAGATGGGCTTGATTCAAGCCTATGCCTCTGAATGCAAAAAGCACAATATCCATACCGCTCAAATCTTACTCACTCATTCAGATCTCTCAGATAGAGGTCGTTACCTTAATGCACGTAGTGTTTTGCATAGCCTGCTAGAACTAGGTGTTTTACCTGTTGTGAATGAGAATGACACTATCGCCACAGAAGAAATTCGTTTTGGTGATAATGATACCTTAGCGGCAATGACTGCAAACCTTGTTGAAGCGGAAGTGCTCGTTATCTTAACCGATCAAGATGGTTTGTTTGATTCTGATCCTCGCAGTAATCCTGATGCACGAATGATAGCGGCTTCTGCGGCAAGCAACCCGGCATTAGATGATATGGCTGGAGAAGGTTCAGGTTCTCTAGGTCGTGGCGGTATGGCGACTAAATTATTAGCAGCTCGTCGAGCAGCACGTTCAGGCGCTGCTACAGTTATTTTGTCAGGGAAAGAGCCTGAAAATATTCGCCATCTAGCTGCTGGCGTAGGAGTGGGAACACTGCTATGGCCTGATGAAGAACCAATGTCTGCTCGTCAGCAGTGGTTATTAGGACATCAGGTTAAAGGTAGAATTATATTGGATGACGGTGCTGTCAGTGTGATTCGTCAGCAAGGGAAAAGTATTTTACCTGTCGGTGTCCATGTGGTTGAAGGTCATTTTATTCGTGGAGAACTGGTTATTTGCTGTGATAATGCAGGTAAAGAAGTGGCGCGAGGTCTTATCAATTATAATTATGATGAAACAAGTCGTTTGATGGGCTTAGCTAGCAGTGAAATTGAGCAATGTCTAGGTTATGTCGATGAACCAGAGTTGATTCATAGAGATAACCTAGTGGTAACCAGTTAGCTTTTAGCTCATCTTTTTATTTCACTTTATACAGACATAAAAAAACCGACTATAAGTCGGTTTTTTTATGTGCGTTGTTAAGACGCTAATTTATAGTGCGCGAACAGCGTTGTTCAAACGACTTTTGCTACGTGCTGCGGCATTTTTATGAATAATACCTTTACGAGCCATGCGATCAAGATGCGGAACAGCAACGTTGAATGCAGCAGTTGCTTGTTCTTTATCACCATCATCAATTGCTGATTGTAATTTTTTAATGCTTGTACGCATTGCAGAACGTTGACTAGCGTTTAGTTGGCGATTATCTTCCGCCTGACGAGCGCGTTTTTTTGCTTGTGCTGAGTTTGCCAAAGTACTTCTCCGAAAATTTAGCTATATTTATATGTAATGAACCGAGCATTATCCCGATTTTTATTTGGCTTGTAAAGAAATAAGTGATCTATTCTTTTAACTTGCTTATTTATGCTGCAAATTAAAGCGCTTAAAAAGTGAGCGTGATGATGCCATGTATTAAATTTATCGCATATTTTACATGATTTTACTGTGATCCCTAGTATTATATTGATAACTTTATTTTAGGTAGCACTATGAATGTTAATGGTATCCGCGCAGCAGGGCGAAAGGGTTTTTTTGACTGGTTATTGAAGGTACAAGCCGATGTGGTCTGCATTCAAGAAACAAAAGCTCAAATCGACCAATTGAGTGATGCTTTATATCATCCGGAAGGCTACTCTTGTTTTTATCATGATGCTCAAAAGAAAGGCTATAGCGGCGTCGCCTTATATTGTAAGCAAGCGCCAGATGAAGTGATTATTGGCATGGGCGATGATGAGTTTGATAGTGAAGGTCGTTATATAGAAGCAAGATTTGGTAATTTGAGTGTTATTTCTCTCTATATGCCTTCAGGTTCCGCAAAAGAAGAGCGCCAACAACTTAAATATCGCTGTATGGATCACATGATGACGAAGTTGGAAGAAATGAAAGCGTCAGGCCGTGAGTGTATTGTGACTGGAGATTGGAATATTGCTCACAAGAATGAAGATATTCGTAATTGGAAAGGAAACCTGAAAAACTCAGGCTTTTTACCCAAAGAGAGAGCGTGGTTAGATACTTTATTTGATGACACTGGCTTTGTTGATGCCTTTCGAGAACTAGAACAAGAAGAGCATCAATATACATGGTGGTCTAATCGTGGGCAGGCGAGGGCAAATAATGTCGGCTGGCGCATTGATTACCATATTCTCACTCCCAATCTTAAAAACACCGTGTTAGCAACCGAGATCTACCGAGCGGAAAGTTTTTCCGATCATGCACCGTTAATCATCGATTATGACTATGAGAGCACGCAGGCATGAGTGAGCTGCGGCACTCTCATTCTTGGTTAGAGTCGATAAAGGCATTTAAACATCCTCGTGTAGTGACCATGCTATTTTTTGGCATATCAGCGGGTTTGCCCATATTATTGATCTTTTCATCTCTGAGTTTGTGGCTGCGCGAAGCGGGAGTAGATAAGTCTGCGGTGACTTATTTTAGTTGGGCTGCATTAGGCTATTCCTTTAAATTTGTCTGGGCACCTCTGGTGGATAAGTTGCCACTGCCAGTGTTGACCGATGTGCTGGGTCGGCGGCGAGCATGGTTGATCATGTCTCAATTGATGATTATGTCTGCTATTGCATTGATGGCTTTCATTAATCCTGCTGAAGATGCTCTTACGGCAATGGCTTGGGCCGCGGTATTATTGGGATTTTCATCTGCAACCCAAGATATTGTTATTGATGCTTACCGAATTGAATCAGCAGAGTCTGATTTACAAACATTAATGTCATCTAGTTATATTGCGGGTTATCGTATTGGAATGTTACTTGCCGGTGCAGGCGCATTATTTCTGGCTAGTTATTTTGGTTCAACGATGGATGTTTATGATTATCTTGCATGGAAATGGAGCTATTTAATTATGGCTTCAATGATGCTTATAGGCATTGTGACAACACTAATTATTACTGAGCCAGTGCGACAATCAGATGATGAAATGGTGAATGATCGAGGTGTTTACCTGGGGTTTTTATTTCTGTTTACCTTATCAGTCGTAGGCTTTGTTGCTTGCTTTGCCTATAGTGCAGAATTGGCTCTGTCGGTAAAAGCTTATTTGACACATCTTTTTGCAAATAATGCATTGGCGAGTTTTATTGTTGAATGCTGCCGACTTGCTTGCGCATTACTTGTTGCGACTGGGATCGCTAAACTTGTCATTACTTCAGGCATCATTAAACAGCAAGTGGTAGCAGCAACGTATATTGAGCCAGTAAAAGATTTCTTTCAGCGTTATGGTTGGTCATTAGCATGGTTATTACTAGCTTTAGTTGGCTTGTATAGGATCTCAGATATTGTTCTGGGAGTGATTTCAAATGTGTTTTATCAAGATCTTGGTTTTACCAAGGTGGAAATTGCTAGTGTGGTGAAAAGCTTTGGTTTGCTTATGACTATTGTCGGCGGTTTTTTAGGAGGCTTATTGGCAGTCCGTTTTGGCGTGATGCGGATTCTGTTTTTAGGCGCATTATTATCAGCACTTACCAACCTATTGTTTATGGTATTGGCCAATGTGGGTCATGATATGACCATGTTATATATTGTTATTTCAGCTGATAATTTGTCAGCAGGTTTGGCAAGCGCAGCATTCGTGGCTTTTCTCTCAAGCCTAACCAATATTTCGTTCACGGCAGTTCAATATGCCATTTTTAGTTCTTTAATGACCTTATTACCTAAAGTGTTAGGCGGCTATTCTGGCAGTATTGTTGAGATCTTGGGCTTCCAACAGTTCTTTTTAATTACCGCTTTGATGGGAGTGCCCGTTTTAGTATTAATTATGTGGGCGGGACGTCACTTTAAAATGAATAATGTGAGCTTTAAATGAAGAATCTAGCACTCTTTATATTTTTAATAGCGGCTGCGTGGAAGTTGTTTGTCCCTGATAGTGTTGAGTTAGGGCCTGGGGTAATGGTAGATTCTTCCCCGAAACAACAGACTCTAGCAGGCTCAGATAGTTTTGTTTTTAAAGACTATCAAATAACTCGCTTAGCTAATTTTGATATTCAGGCAAAGTTATTGGCAAAAGAGCAGTATTCTTTGGGGCGTGAATCCGATCTTTCGCCTATTGATTTTGCCTTAGGCTGGCAGAATATGTCTGATGAAAGCGTTTTAAAGCAGATAGAAATATCACAATCTAACCGTTGGTATCATTGGCGTGTAAAACAGTTTCCTATCCCTAGGAAAGAGATTGAGACTCAAAGTGCAAATATGCATATGATCCCAGCCAATGATCAGATTGAAGCGCTGTTAAAGAAAGTTAAGCAAGGTCAAATTATTTCAATATCGGGTAGTTTAGTTCGAGTTGATGCTGATGATGGTTGGCATTGGCGTAGTTCATTAACTCGAGATGATGCCGGTGCCCATGCCTGTGAAATCATCTATGTTGAACATATTGAAATTAACCATTAATAGGCATCTAAAGTGTTTTATTTAGAGAGAAGGTAGGCCTTAAAATTACTTGCTGTTAATGGTCGACTGAAAAAATATCCTTGGTATAAATGGCAGCCTTGTTGGTTTAAGAATTCAAGTTGATTTTTATCCTCAACTCCCTCAGCCACCACAACAAGATTCAGGTGAGTTGCCATGGCAATAATTGTTGAGACAATTTCGGCATCATCACTATCAGTAGAAATATCACGTACAAAGCTTTGATCAATTTTAAGCTCGTCAATAGGGAGACGTTTTAAATAGGATAGAGATGAGTAGCCTGTACCAAAGTCATCGATAGAAAATTGCACCCCAATTTTCTTCAAATAATCCATTTTTTTGATGGTGTCATCTACATTATCGATAACAATCCCTTCCGTTATTTCTAGCATCAACTTATTCGCAGCTAGCCTAGACTGTGAAAGTGCAGATTGTACCTGAGTAATAAAATCAGCTTGGCGGAATTGTTTGGGGCTGACGTTAACCGAGATGTGGTGTAGCTCTAAACCTTGCTCAAGCCATGATTGCATTTGAGAACAGGCCTCAATCATCACCCATTGTCCAATGGTGATAATTAAACCTGACTCTTCAGCTAAAGGAATAAAATCAGCAGGAGAGATCATGCCTCGCTTAGGGTGGTGCCAACGAAGTAATGCTTCACTTCCCAGGGTTGTGCCCGTTTGATCCACTTGAGGTTGATAATGTAGTTCGAATGACTCTTCTGTTATGGCAATGCGTAAATCATGCTCAAGGACTAAATTAGCTTCTGCTTGTAATTGCATGTCATCTTCGTAGAATGAAAAAGCATTTTTGCCACGCTTTTTCGCTTTATACATGGCGGTGTCAGCCTGACGCAATAACTCCGTTGCAGTATCATTTTTTGCAGGAAAGGTGGCGATACCCATACTGCTGGTAATATGGTGAGTATATGTTTTGAGAATAAAAGGCTGTTGAAAGACGTTTATTATCTTCTCAGCTAAAAGGGTCGCGGACTCAATTAAAGCATCCGAGCTTAAGTCCTGTCTTGCTAATAAAATAACAAATTCGTCACCACCAATACGAGATACAGTATCGGTCTCACAAACACTTTCACTCAGTCTTTGAGCCACTTGTTTTAATAGTTCATCACCATATTGATGACCCAGTGAATCATTGATCTTTTTGAAGTCATCTAAGTCAAGAAAGATAACTGTGCCCCTAAAGCCACTGCGGAGCGACAGAGTGATTTCTTGCTCTAAACGATTAATCAGTAAGCGTCGATTAGGTAAAGTAGTTAAAGGATCATAAAAAGCCAGATCTTTTATTTGTTGTTCATTATCTTTTTGCTCGGTAATATCTGAGAAAACAGTGACATAGTTGACGACTTCATTGTGCTCATCTTTAATGGCGGTGATAGTTTGTCGCTCAGGATACACTTCGTGGTTTTTCCGTCTATTCCACATCTCTCCTTCATAACGACCAGATTCATTTAATTGTTTCCACATTGCCTGGTAGAAGGATTTGTCATGGCGACCAGAAGAAAACATACTGGTATCTTTACCTAATACTTCATCTTCAGAGTAGCCTGTAATATCACTAAAAGCATGATTTACACGTAATATTTTCCCTTGCGCATCAGTAATGAGAATAGCTTCATGAGACTCAAAAGTGATCGCTAAAAGGCGAAGATCTTCTTTTGCTTTATTTAGACTATTGGTTCTAATGGTGACGACTTCTTCAATTCGTGCTTTTCGTCCCGATGAGATCATTAAAGCGATAGATAAAATAGCGGTAAATGAGCAGCCAATGATTAATATAAGCCAGAGGTTTGAGGAGTATTGTTGGCGAAAATACTGAGTATCAGGCGCAATGACTATCTCCCATTGTCGGTTACCGACTTCAAAAGGGTAGTTAATGGCCAAGTCAGTAACAAGGTGTTGATGTTTATGTGGTGAATACAGCGGGATAGTTTGCTCTGAATTAGAAATATCTGAAATGGAAATATGTGTTGTTAATAAAGTATATTTTTTCAGAATAGAATTAATAATATCGTCTAAATAATATACGCCAGCTAAATTGCCTATAAAGGCCGATTGGCGCTGTTCCACGGTTTCAAGACGTTGATTTTTTTTATAAACTGGTAAGTAGGTGATAATGCCGATTTGCTGTTTACTACCTTGAACAAGACTTATTTTACTGGTGATAATAGTTTGAGCAGTATCTCTGGCCTGATAAAAAAAAGGCTGAAGTTCAGGGTTGGATGAAGGATCAAACCCGAGTGCTTTTTCATTACCTTCATAAGGTGATATATAAGCAATGGCTATGTATTCATCTTTGTCTTCAATTCGAACCATATTGCCCGCAGAGTCTCGCTTGGTGATCTGATAAGGTAATTGGTGAATAGCTTGCATTTGTTGTTCAAAACTAAGCCTGTCATCAGCGTTAACGACAACATCCCAAGCAATTGCTTGAATGTCAGGGTGCAGCTGCCTAATTGAATCACTTGCTTGCTCAAAATCCTTTAGATTGATGCGAGTATTAGTAATGACGCTATCACGTAAATGCTGGATAAAATTAATGTGATTACTGAGGTGCTGATTTATTTCAAGGCTAATGGTTTCTGCTTGATGTAATAATTCAGAAGAAATGCGTTGATGTTCATTATATTTTGCATTTTGGTAGAGAAAAATGGCTAATAGCAATGTGAATAGAATGGGGATACTGACCGTCCATCGACGCATTGTGTTGACTTTACCGGGTAAATCAATGAAAAGTAAGGTGAGAGGTGTGAAAACAATGATCCCGAGACTGTCTCCCAGCCACCATGCAAAACCATTGTCAACGAGAGACGACTGTTGAACCAGTCCCATTAAGGAGAAGAGATAAACGCTGGTAATGGCTGGAATGAGAGTTGCGATAGGGCCGGCAAATAGCAGCAGTTTTAAAATGGATCTTTCTGTAATCAGCTGATCAGGGTAGAGGCGATAACGTTTAAGAAGGCTTAAAGATAAATAGGTTGAGAACACTGCACTAAGCGCGATGGAAAATTCAAACGCTACAGTTGTGAAGGTATCAAAAGAAGCAATATGTAAACCAAAGGCATTGAATTGGAGTAAAAAATCACCGATTAAAATTCCCAACAGAACTTTAGGGCCAAACTTCAGAGCAAGGGCTAAAGATATCCCGGCAGCAGGCCAGAAAACAACTGTATTTGAAGGTGGAATTGCAAGGGGTAAAGCGAAGCTTCCTGCGAGGAAATATGCTACAGCGGCGCCTAGAATGATTAATGTTGTTTTAAAATATTTATTATTAGATAACATTCATATTTATTACTTTCCATTTAAGCAGTCACTATACTATAACTTTATAAGAAAGTGTTATAGCTGAAATGCTTTATTCTATTGGCTCGGAGAGATTGTTGAGAGAATAGATTTTATAGGATTGTAAAATATAAAAACCCTCAAAAAAGAGGGTTTTTATTGTTTATAACTTATATTTTCTGAGCTAGACCTTAGAATGGAATATCATCATCTAAGTAATCAGCACCACCTTGAGGGGCGCCATAGCTAGGCCCTGCTGATGGAGAGGCTGGTTGTGGAGCTGATTGAGGTGCAGGTGCACTTTGTTGAGAATAGGATTCACCACCACCGGCTCCAGCACCTTTACTGTCTAGCATTCTCATTTCATTTGCAACAATCTCAGTTGAGTAACGATCTTGTCCACTTTGATCTTGCCATTTTCGAGTTTGAATACGACCTTCGATATAGACTTGAGAACCTTTGTGGAGATATTGCTGAGCAATTTCACCTAGGCGATTATTTAATGAAACACGGTGCCACTCTGTGCGTTCTTTACGTTCACCAGATTGGCGGTCTTTCCAGCTTTCTGATGTAGCTAAACGTAAATTACAGACTGAGCCACCATTTGGAAAAGCACGACTTTCTGGTTCTGCGCCGAGTCTTCCGACAAGAATTACTTTATTTACTGACATGGTGTGCTCCTTGAGCTTTAAATTTATTTTGGCTTATTCTACGATAAAAGAATCTAAACTGTTCATATCTATTTCATCGGGGGAGAACTTCACATAGGCAACATGCTCTTCAACGACAATAATTGTTTCTTCCACGCCTGTGACTTCGTTCAATTGTTGCGCAAACTGATGTGCATTATTTTCAGTGAGGTTGCCAATAGGGATAATGCGAGTTGATAAATGGCGTGGTGGTTTCATTGGCAAGATAATAATAAGCCAAATAAGGGTTAATACGGCACCGGCGATAAATACGCCAGACACATCAAATTTACTGAAAATTAATCCTCCTAAAGTACCACCAATAAAGGCACCAATAAACTGGGCACTTGAATACACACCCATTGCGGTTCCTTTATTAGCAAGAGGGCTGAGTTTAGACATCAATGACGGCAGACTTGCTTCGAGAATATTAAAGGCCGTAAAGAATAACCAGAGACAAAAGAGCATGCCGGTCAGTGAAGTGGATAATAGGCTCCAGCCCAATTGTGCAACCATCAGTATTGCAATGGCACCAATGAAAATCGCTTTCATTTTACGGCGTTTTTCAGCGATGATGATAAAAGGCACCATACTGATAAAAGCAAGGATTAACACGGGTAAATAAGCAAGAGCATGCTGTTCTTTAGCTAGGCCAGCATGCTCAAGTAGTGTGATCGGTAGAGCAAAAAAGCTAATAGTGAGCAGGCAATGCAGAATCATAATACTGATCACCATTCTCATAATATCGGCATTACGGAAGACATTCAGGAACTGTTGGGGAACGGGTTCAATATCACGATGATTCACTAGGCGTGTTGGGGTAGGAACCCAAAGGTGCAAAATGGCAATACCCACTAATGAAAGTAATGCCGTTGCCCAAAAAATACCGGCTAAGCCTAACCAGCTTTCTAGCGCTGCACCTGTTGCCAGAGCAATTGAGAAAGATAGGCCAATGCTAATGCCAATGCTGGCCATGGCTTTGGTTCGATGTTCATCACGAGTGAGATCGGCAGTCAGTGCCATAATAGCTGCCGCAATTGCCCCACTACCTTGTATCAGCCTACCTGCAATCACCATGTAGATCGAGTCAGCCATAGCAGCGACAACACTACCGATGGAAAAGAGTAATAAACCGATGGTGATAACACGTTTACGACCTATGCGATCAGATAACATGCCAAAAGGAATTTGTAATAAGGCTTGAGTTAAACCATAAGCACCAATGGCTAAGCCTATTAGCATCGGGGTCGAACCGCTGTACTGTCCGGCTGCTAATGAAAATACAGGCAAAATCATAAATAAACCCAACATCCGCAAGGCAAAGATGGTTGAAAGTCCTGAGATACTGCGTTTTTCCAAGGAAGTCATTGCAGATGATGTGTTTTGTTTTTGCGTCATATTCGGCTAGATAGTATATTTGTCTGTTAGATCTTTTATATATGGATTATACGGAAGCTTAATGAAAAGCATAAGTATTCGTGGTGCGCGCACTCATAACTTGAAAAATATTGACTTGGATTTGCCTCGGGATTCACTGATCGTGATCACGGGCTTATCGGGTTCTGGTAAGTCCTCTTTGGCCTTTGATACCCTCTATGCAGAAGGGCAGCGTCGTTACGTTGAATCCCTCTCAGCCTATGCAAGACAGTTTCTATCAATGATGGAAAAACCGGATGTCGATCATATAGAAGGTTTGTCACCTGCGATCTCGATTGAACAAAAATCAACATCGCACAACCCGCGCTCAACGGTGGGAACGATTACTGAAATATATGACTATTTGCGCTTATTATTTGCACGCGCAGGCGAACCTCGCTGTCCTACGCACGATAAACCTTTAGCGGCACAAACAGTCAGCCAAATGGTTGATATGGTCTTGGCAATGACGGAGGGTGAGCGCTTGATGTTGCTTGCGCCAGTTATACAAGATCGCAAAGGTGAGCATAAAGATGTATTAGAAAACTTGCGGGCACAAGGTTATGTTCGTGCTCGTGTTGATGGCAAGGTGATTGAATTAGACTCTTTGCCTGAATTAGAGTTACGGAAGAAGCACACTATTGAAGCGGTGATAGATCGTTTTAAAGTGAGAGAAGATTTGCAACAACGTTTGGCTGAATCTTTTGAAACAGCACTGTTAATGGCGGATGGTGTCGCGATTGTGGCCTCAATGGATGAGGAAGGAAAAGAAACATTATTTTCTTCGCGCTTTTCATGTCCTAGCTGTGGTTATTCTATTGCTGAACTTGAGCCAAGAATGTTTTCATTCAATAACCCCGCAGGCGCGTGTTCTACCTGTGATGGTTTAGGGGTTAAACAGTTTGTTGATCCTGCTCGTGTTGTCGCTCACCCTGAATTAAGTTTAAATGCAGGTGCGGTACGCGGTTGGGATCGACGTAATGCCTATTATCACCAATTATTACTCTCATTGTCTGCACATTATAAATTTGATTTGGATACCCCTTTTCAAGATTTATCTGACACGGTAAGAAAAGTAGTCTTGCAGGGGAGTGGGCGAATACAAATTGATTTTGGTTATATTAGTGACCGAGGCAAGAAAGTCGTACGGAGCCATGCATTTGAAGGTGTGATACCTAATATGCAACGCCGCTACCATGAGACAGAATCGAATAGTGTTCGAGATGAACTGGCGAAATATCATACTGTTCGTGCTTGTCCCGACTGTAGTGGAGCTAGATTAAATCAAGCTGCACGCCATGTTTTTCTAAATCAAACCTCTTTACCTGATGTCTCAGAATTACCAATAGCAGAGGCCAAACTATTTTTTGAACAATTAGACTTGCCGGGTAATCGAGGTGAAATAGCGAGTAAGATTGTAGTAGAAATATCACAACGCTTAAGTTTCCTTGTTAATGTTGGTTTGGACTATTTAAGTTTGTCCCGAAGTGCAGATACCTTATCAGGAGGTGAAGCACAAAGGATCAGATTGGCAAGTCAAATCGGTGCTGGGCTGGTGGGGGTGATGTATATTTTAGATGAACCCTCAATTGGTCTTCATCAACGAGATAATGAGCGCTTACTAAAAACTCTCACCCAGTTGAGAGATTTAGGCAATACCGTCATTGTGGTTGAACACGATGAAGATGCTATTCGAGCTGCAGATTATGTGCTTGATATCGGTCCGGGTGCTGGCGTTCATGGCGGTGAAATTGTCGCCTGCGGGACACCCAAAGATATTATCAAAAGTGAACAATCACTCACTGGACAATACTTGTCTGGTAAGAAGAAGATAGAAGTGCCTAAGGAACGTGTCCCCTATCATGAAGGGCGTTCACTTTCTGTTCGAGGGGCATGTGGACATAATTTACGCGATGTAGATATTGATATTCCTATTGGTTTGATGACCTGTGTAACAGGTGTGTCAGGCTCAGGTAAGTCAACATTGATCAATGATACATTGCTAAAAATGACCTCAAAGACGCTGAACAATGCATCAGATGAACCCGCTCCTCATCGTGAAATATTAGGCTTAGAGCAATTAGATAAAGTCGTTGCCATTAATCAAAGTCCAATTGGCCGAACGCCGCGATCTAACCCTGCAACCTATACGGGAATATTTACTCCCGTCCGCGAATTATTTGCGGGTACGCCCGAAGCGCGTGCGCGAGGTTATACTCCAGGCCGCTTTAGTTTTAATGTTAAAGGTGGGCGTTGCGAAGCCTGTCAGGGTGATGGCTTAATTAAAGTTGAAATGCACTTTCTACCAGATATTTATGTACCTTGTGATATTTGTAAAGGTAAACGTTATAACCGTGAAACCTTAGATATTCGTTATAAGGGTAAGACGATTACTGATATCTTGGATATGACGATTGAAGAAGCCAGTGACTTTTTCATTAATATCCCGACCGTGGCTAAAAAAGTAGAAACCTTAATGGATGTCGGTTTGACCTATATAAAATTGGGACAAAATGCGACGACATTATCGGGTGGTGAAGCACAGCGAGTGAAGTTAGCAAAAGAGTTATCCAAACGAGATACGGGTAAAACCTTATATGTATTGGATGAACCAACAACAGGCTTACATTTCTTTGATATAGAGCAGTTAATGAAAGTGCTGAATAGTTTACGTGATCGTGGTAATACCATTGTGGTGATTGAACATAATCTCGATGTGATTAAAACAGCAGATTGGCTGATAGATATGGGACCAGAAGGTGGTTCAGGTGGTGGTATGGTGGTGGCGGTAGGTACACCTGAAGAGGTGGCGAAGAATAAGGCCTCACATACTGGTCATTATTTAGCACCATTATTGACATCATGATTTTAGAACAAGAATTGAAATTAATTGTTAACTCGGCAGAAAAGCTTGATCTGACCCGTTTAAGTTGGCCTCAGGCTTGTCAGCAGGGTCAAGTTGAAACACTGCATTTGATCAGTGTTTATTACGATACTCCCGAGCTGGATTTGAGTCGTCAAAAAGTGGGCCTGCGCTTACGAAAAAGTAATCAACAATGGCTGCAAACAGTGAAAACATCGGGTACTGTTAGTCAAGGTTTACATCAACGTGAAGAGTGGGAACATGAGCTTGTTGATACTCAGTGGGACTTGGAAAAATTACGGCAAACACCGCTAGCCAAGATTATTGATGATACGGACTGTTGGGCAAAAGTTGCCCCACTGTTTACCACTGATTTTATTCGTGAAACGATTCAGCTAACACAGGAAGATGGTAGTCAGATTGAGCTGGCATATGATCGTGGACATGTCAGTGTTGATGATGAACAGGTCATTATTCATGAAATTGAGTTAGAGTTAAAGTCAGGTAATGTTGAGCAGCTTAGTGTCGTTGCAGCGTTATTGAATGAGCAGTTAGATGTTCAAGCGAGTGATTGTAGTAAGGCTAAACAAGGTTATCAGTTAGTGGCTAAAAACGCTTAGCGAGTTGATAGACCTCTACCTGTTTCAAATTTCCAAGTACGAATAATCGTCAACATATCATTGCCCTGCAATACATTGTCGGGAATGGCAGAATAGGGCGCACCTAAGCGAACAATTCTAATCGCAGCATCATCTAATATTTTATGGCCAGATGAGCGAGAAACAATAATACCATCAAGCGGCACACTGCCATCAGGGTTAACATCAACCGTAAGCATTAAACTGCCATTGATTTGTCGTCGCTTGGCCTCTTGTGGGTAATTAAAGTTACCAATACGTTCAACCTTCATTTCCCATGCCTTCATATATGCGGCAGCGGCATATTCTTTTGTTGATGCAGAGATGCGGCGCTTCTTAGGTTTATTACTTAAGGCTTCAGTGGAGTTGAGAAATTGTTGGTCTAACATGGCTATCTCACTAAAATTAGGGAGCACTAGTTGCCGTTCAGGCACACTGGCTTCTACCTTTTCAAGTTCAGGCTCTAATTCGCGCTCATCAGCGGGGTCAACAGGCTGGGCTATTGATCGCTCTGCTTGCTCTTGTACTATCGCTTTGGTCGGGCTAGCTTGGCTAGTAATGATCTCTTCAATAACGGGTATAGGCTTTGTTTCAAACTCTGTTTTATTGGGTTCAATCAGCGGTTCAACAGCTTCTATAGGAAGCGGGTTTGGTGTTTCAATTTGAGCAGGGGCTGTGGCTTGTTGCGTTACTTCGCTAGCCGTTATATCAGGGCTAGGATCGGCTGAAGGTTCATTGATTTCACCTCCACCTTCATTATTGGCTTGAGCAAGAAAATCTGCCTGTTCGGGTTCGGCTACTGTTTGTTCTTTGACCAGGGTGATATCAATCACAACTTGGGGACTGTTGGTAAAGGGAGAGGTGACTTCAAATGTCACTCCCAAGACAATACTCAAGTGAATGATAATTGAAAATAACAGTGTAAAAATTAGCCGGTCAGTGGCTGTTATTTTGCCCATATCTTACTTAGAGTGACCTTATTGTTGGTTCTGCATTATTGAGTAGGCGCATGCGTTTAGCCATTTGAGGACTCATTTCAATATCGCCATTGGTTTTAATTAGCATTATATGAGTCAGCCCCATTGATTTTGCAATGGATGGCCAATTATCTCCGGCAACAAATAGAGCGGTTGCTGCGGCATCTGCAAGCGAGGCATTAGAGTGCAATACGGTGACAGACATCACCTCGATCGCCGGCGCTGCGGTGCGAGGATCGAGGATGTGGGCATAGCGTTTTCCTTCATATTGGAAGAAACGTTCATAATCACCGGAGGTAAACACGCTTTCATCTTCCTGTAAGGCAATGGAAGCGACCATGCCATTTTGTCTCGGATGACGAATGCCGATGACCCAAGGTCGTTTACCATGAGAGCCAATTGCACGAAGATCCCCTCCAATATTTATAATGGCATTGCTAATCCCATATTGCTTGAGTGCATCGATGGCAACGTCTACGGCATAGCCTTTGGCAAAACCACCAAAGCCTAATTTAACATTAGGGTTACGACTAGTAAGTTCACCATTAATGATTGAAATATCATTCATAGAAGGGGCGGTACTCAACCAATCAGCACGTTGTACTTCGCTGGGTGGAGGGTGAGATTCAAACCAATTGTCTTGATGAAACCCCCACAGTTCGAACAGTTTGCCTGCGGCAGGGTTGAATAAGTGTTCACTGTCATTGGCAAAACGAGAGGCAAGGGTGATTAAGTCGGCGACATCTGAATCAACGCTAATGGGTTCACCGGCTGTAATGGCGGCATTAATTTGCGTTAAGGTGCTCGGCTGCCATGCATGCCAAGTATTGTTCACATTTGAGAATGTTTGCTCTAATACATCAATGGTCTTATTAGCCGTTTCTGCATCAACATCATATAAGCTAATATCAATTTCAGTACCAAAGGCATAAAACTTACCTTGGCGAGTATCTGGTTCACTACTGCAGGCTGATAACAGTGACAAACAGATCACTAAAAGAGGGAGTAATTTCATCATAATAATTGTTGCTCAATACTGTCCATTAAATCACCAGCAATAGTTAAATTAAATTGCTGATCTAGCTCGCGAATACAGGTGGGACTTGTGACATTGATTTCAGTTAAATAGTTGCCAATAACATCTAAACCAACAAATAGCAGGCCTTTTTCACGTAATTTAGGCCCAACTTGCTGACAAATCCACCGATCGTGTTCTGTTAATGGTCGGCCTTCGGCTCGCCCTCCTGCGGCAAGATTTCCACGGGTTTCCCCTTTAGCGGGTATACGGGCTAAAGCATAAGGAACGGGTTCGCCATTAATCATGAGTATGCGTTTATCGCCGGCAGCTATTTCTGGAATAAATTGTTGTGCCATGATCGAGGTCTGACCGAAATTTGTCAGTGTTTCAATGATGACGCTGAGATTAGGATCGCCTTGTTTGACACGAAAAATTGATGCACCGCCCATGCCGTCAAGTGGCTTTAGAATCATATCTCCAACATGTTGGTGAAAGTTGCGGATTAAGTGTGCTTGGCGAGTGACCAGTGTTTCTGGGCAGCATTGAGGGAACCAGGCGGTAAATAATTTTTCATTGGCATCACGTAGACTTTGAGGGTTGTTAACCACCAATACACCCGCTTGTTGGGCTTGCTCCAATAAATAAGTGCTGTAAATATACTCCATATCAAAAGGAGGATCTTTTCGCATCAAGATGACATCAAGATCAGCAAGAGCACGTGTTTCAGTATCTTCAAGTTGATACCAGTTTTCGGCATCTTCAGCCACGGATAAACGCTTCATTTCTGCTGAAACGGTTCCTTGTTGCAGGAATAAGTCCTGTTGCTCCATATAGTATAAAGTCCAGCCCTTAGCTTGTGCTGCCAATAACATGGCAAAACTACTGTCTTTTTTTATAGTGATGGCTGAAATGGGATCCATGACGATGCCAAGTTGTCGACTCATTACATACTCTTAATTAACTTTTGATTGAGGTTAATTTTACCTGAAAGCGGTTGTGAACCAAAGCAATTGATAACAGCTGTTTTTCACCGCCCGATTTCTGCCCGATTTGATCGTTGCATTGCCTTAATTTGAACACGGATTCCCCCTGCTTGTTTGTTGTAATGGTTTCATCATGACAAAGAATAAAGGGGACAAAATGAAAACATTAAGAGGCGATTTAGGAACAACACTGTTGCAGAGTTTATTACGGTGTACGGCGACCAGTGTATATATAGGCTTAGCAATCAGTTCGTTATTGATGGTCGTGGTGTTCTTCTCTACACCGGCCCAAGCAGAAATAAGTGAAATTGAGCTAGGAGAGAGGGTCAGAGCACTGTCTGATATAGAATCGGGACAATTAGTGTTTAAATCGGCAGATGACCATTATGTGTTAAGTCCAAGGGTGAACACTGATGTTGATATTCAGATCACGGGACTATTAGCTCGAATAAAAGTGAGCCAGACTTTTTCTAATCCTACTGCACAGTGGCAAGAAGGGATATATGTTTTCCCATTACCAGAAACTGCTGCCGTTGATCATTTAACCATGAGGGTAGGTGAGAGAATAATAGTGGGTGAAATTAAAGAAAAAGTTGCGGCTAGGAAGGAATATCAACAGGCTAAATCGGCCGGGAAACAAACAAGCTTGGTTGAGCAACAACGACCCAATATGTTTACTAGTTCTGTGGCTAATATTGCTCCGCATGATGACATCACCATTGTCATTGAGTATCAACAGAGGGTCAATCAAAAACAGGGCGAATTTAATTTACGTTATCCGCTGGCTATCACTCCTCGTTATATTCCGGGCAAAGCGCTTAGCCCATCAGCAGAAATACGTCATTTTGACGGTCACGGTTGGGCTGTTAATACAGATCAAGTAGAAGATGCATCACAGCTAACGCCACCTCTTACACCTTCTTCAAGCAATAAAACATCAATTAGCATTACATTAGCTGCAGGGTTTAACTTACAAGAGGTGACTAGCTTATATCATCAGGTTTCTCTTTTAGAGATTGATGATACAACGAGAGAAATAGAGCTTGTCAGCGACGATGCTTCTGCACGAGATTTTGTTTTGGCGTGGCAAGCCAAGGATTTACAGTCACCTCAAGCAGCCTTGTTTAAACAGCGAAAAAACGGACAGGATTATGCATTGTTGATGCTAACTCCGCCTAAAACACTAGAAAAAGAGACGATGTCACGAGAACTTGTGTTTATTGTCGACACCTCTGGTTCAATGGATGGAGGTTCGATGGAGCAAGCAAAAAAAGCACTGCAATATGGTTTAACGCAATTAAGGCCGCAAGATAGTTTTAATATCATTCGCTTTAGTCATGATGTTGGAAGTGTCTTTAGTGATGCTCGTCGGGCAACACGGACTAATATTGACATTGCTCATGACTATATAGATTGGTTGCGTGCTGATGGCGGTACGGAAATGGCGCCAGCATTGAAGATGGCTTTGCAAAATAAAGCAGAAAAATCAGAGCTACGACAGATTGTATTTTTAACGGATGGTAGTGTGGGGAATGAAGATGCACTATTTTCAATTATTGAAAACAATTTAGGAAATAGTCGTTTATTTACCGTTGGAATTGGCAGTGCCCCCAATAGCCATTTTATGCGCCGTGCTGCACGGTTTGGGCGAGGAAGCCATCATTATATTGGCTCTACAGATGAAGTTAGCCACAAAATGAAAAGTTTGTTTAATACACTTTCCAGTCCGGTATTGACAGATATTAAGCTAAAAATGGACGGTAGATATGAACTTGATAGTCGTACTCAAAGAGTGGCAGACCTTTATATTGGCGAGCCTTTATTGCTCACCTTGAAAGCAGAGTCATTAGCAGACGAAATAATCATTTCTGGACGGTTTGGCAGTGAGACTTGGCAGCAAACAATGAGTTTAAAATCAGGGGCAGAGTCTCAAGCAGTATCTGTTTTATGGGCGCGGCGATCTATTGAAACATTGATGGATGAGTATCGTCGTGAGACAGATAATGAGGCTATTAAACAAGACATTATTGACGTGGCCTTAGCGCATCATTTAGTCAGTAAATTTACGTCATTGCTTGCCGTGGATAAAACCCCTGTTCGACCGCAAGAGGACCCCCTCAATAGCCAAGTGATAGCGTTAAACCCTCCCGCGAATAGTGTAATGAATCAATTTCCACAAACAGCAACAAGTGCACGATTACAGCTATTAATAGGGTTGTTTTTACTCTTATCCGCTTTGGTCTTGCGCTGGAAACAAGGATGAAGATGAGAGTTATTCCTATTGTGCTGCTTATTATCGCAATAGGTTTGTTAGCTAATGGTTCTTATATTCATGTTAAAGCCCAATTGGCCCAATGGTTAATTTCTCACGCATGGCTGCAATCGACTGACGGTAACAGTCAGATAAAACCATGGCCTTGGGCAGATACCTGGCCGGTGGCAAAGTTAAGTGTCGCAGACCATGATATTGAGCAATATGTTTTAGCGGGAGTGAGTGGAGAATCTCTGGCATTTGGCCCCGGCTATGTCTTCTCATCTGCTCGCCCTACCGAGAGAGGTAATACCATTATTGCTGCTCATCGAGATACCCATTTTACTTTTTTACAAGAAATTCAGCGTGGTCAGATCATTAAAGTACAAACAAGGGAGGGTCGCAGTCGAGATTATGTAGTTGAAGAACTACGTATTGTTGATAAAACAGATGTCTCATGGTTGGAGGACTCATCTGCTTTACACCAATTAACCTTAGTAACGTGTTATCCCTTTTATAGCCTAGAATTAGGGGGGCGATTACGCTATGTTGTACGAGCAGTTTCACTGCCGCAGTATCAGGCAGAATCACCGGTGAAATTACCGGCATAATATTTTGGGCTAATAGCTATAAGAAGTGGCCAATATTCTATATAATCAGAAGGTTTTTTGATTATAGATTGTGATTTATTATAAATGAGTACAACATCGCTAGCTGTGGCTGAGACGCCAAAAACCTTTCAAGAGTTAATCCTGAGATTGCAACAATATTGGGCCGAACAAGGCTGTGTCTTGTTGCAACCTTATGATATGGAAGTGGGAGCAGGAACATTTCACCCTGCAACATTTTTGCGTGCTATCGGTCCTGAGCCATGGAATGCCGCTTATGTGCAACCATCTCGCCGCCCAACAGATGGACGTTATGGTGAAAACCCAAACCGACTTCAACATTATTATCAATTTCAAGTCGCTTTAAAGCCTGCTCCTTTGAACATTCAAGAACTGTATTTAGATTCTTTGCGAATCTTGGGTCTAGATTCATCTGTTCATGATATTCGTTTTGTAGAAGATAACTGGGAATCACCTACTTTAGGTGCATGGGGACTGGGTTGGGAGATCTGGTTGAATGGAATGGAGGTGACACAGTTTACCTACTTCCAGCAAGTAGGTGGCTTAGAATGCCGCCCTGTTACCGGTGAAATTACCTATGGTTTAGAACGTATTGCTATGTACTTACAAGGGGTAAGTAGTGTTTATGACCTTGTTTGGTCTGATGGGCCTAATGGTGTTGTGACCTATGGTGATGTATTCCATCAAAATGAAGTGGAAATGTCAGAATACAACTTTGACTATGCTGATGTAGATAGCTTATTTGTTAACTTTGATACCTATGAGCGTGAGAGTGCTCGTATGATTGAAGCGGGACTGCCGTTACCTGCGTATGAATTAGTGTTAAAAGCATCTCATACCTTTAATTTATTAGATGCGCGGAAAGCTATTTCAGTAACAGAGCGCCAGCGTTTTATTTTACGAGTGCGTACTTTGTCTCGCGCAGTAGCACAAGCATATTATGATCGCCGTGAATCTTTAGGTTTCCCGATGGTAACTGGGGCTCAAGCTAAGGAGGCAAACTCATGAGTGATGTCCGTGATTTATTGATTGAATTGGGAACAGAAGAGTTACCCCCTAAGGCACTGAAAAAACTAATTCAGGCATTTGAAGCCAGTATTAAACAAGGTTTAGAGAAAGCAGAATTAGGCTTTGATGCTATTCGTTCGTTTGCAGCCCCTCGCCGAATGGCGGTTGTTGTTGATGGTTTACAAGTCAGTCAGCAGGATCGCATGATTGAGCGTCGTGGCCCAGCAGTGGCGTCGGCATTTGACGAAGAAGGTAACCCTACTAAGGCGGTACAAGGTTTTGCTCGTTCATGTGGTGTGCAACCAGAAGATCTTGATACAGTCGAAACAGAGAAAGGCGCATGGTTGGTGTTTAAAAAACAACAAACAGGTGCTCAGGCGGAAAGTTTAATTCCTGATATTTTGGAACAAGCCCTCAATGACTTGCCGATCCCTAAACGAATGCGTTGGTCAGATTTGCCGGGTGAATTTGTTCGCCCTGTTCATTGGCTCGTATTGTTATTTGGTGATGAGGTTATTCCTGTTGATTTATTAGGGGTGAGTTCAGGCCGTAATAGTCGAGGCCACCGCTTTCATCATCCTGAAGAAATTCGCATTGAGTCTGCTCAAAGTTATACACCTCAATTAGAGACTGAAGGTCGAGTCGTAGTTGATTTAACCGCTCGCCGTGAAGCGATTCGTGGTCAGGTGCTAGAGTTAGCAACCACATTAGGTGGTGAAGCGGTATTAAATGAAGAGTTATTAGATGAAGTCACCGGACTGGTTGAATGGCCCGTTGCTTTGTCTGGTTCATATGACAAACGCTTTTTAGAATTACCAGCAGAAGCCTTAATTTCTTCGATGGAAGAGCATCAGAAATATTTTGCAGTACGTGATGCTGCCGGTGATTTATTGCCCTACTTCATTACAATTTGTAATATCGAGAGTAAAGACCCTGCACAAGTTGTAGCCGGTAATGAGCGTGTCATTTTGCCACGATTAAGTGACTCAGCATTCTTCTGGGAAACGGATCGGAAACGTCCACTAGCAGCGAGACAAGATCAGTTAAAAACAATTGTTTTCCAACATAAGTTAGGCAGTGTTTTTGATAAGTCAGCACGAGTTGCTCAACTCGCAGCAGCCATTGCAACTGAAATCGATGGTGATGCAGTATTAGCTGAACGTGCGGCACTTTTAGCAAAATGTGACCTAGTCACAGAGATGGTCGGTGAATTCCCTGATCTTCAAGGTATTATGGGCCGTTATTACGCACGTCTAGATGGCGAGCATGATGATGTTGCTGAGGCTTTAGATGAACAATACCTGCCCCGTTTTGCGGGTGATGCATTACCACAAGGAAAAATAGGTCAAGCTTTAAGTCTGGCTGAAAAATTGGATACCTTAGTGGGGCTATTTGGCATCGGTCAACCTCCTACCGGGGTGAAGGACCCATTTGCATTACGTCGTGCAGCCTTAGGGGTATTACGAGTCATCATTGAAAATGATCTCGATGTAGATTTGTTATCTTTATTGCAAACAGCGCAAGCTGGATTTGATACCCAGCTAACTCAAGATGATGTTGTCGAACAAGTAATGCGTTATTTATTTGATCGCTTGCGAGGCTATGCACAAGATAAAGGCTTTAAGGCAGATGAGTTTGAATCTGTCTTAACCATTGCTCCAACGCGACCGCTAGATTTTATGCAACGTTTAGCGGCGGTAGCTGAGTTTCGTCAATTAGAGCAAGCTGAGTCACTGGCTGCAGGTAATAAGCGTATTGGAAATATTTTACGTAAAAATGATGCTGAAGGTGATGCCGGTGCGATTGACTCTAGTTTATTAACTGAAGCAGCTGAAGTGGCGCTAGCAGAGAAGTTGATTGCTGTGACTAAAATGGTTGAACCGTTAATGGCTCAAGCAGATTATGCTGGGGTGTTGACTGCTTTAGCTGAGATGCGTGAAACAGTAGATGGTTTTTTTGATGAAGTTATGGTGATGGCTGAAGATGAAGCTGTTCGAGCGAATCGATTGTCATTATTAAATCAGACCCGAGCCTTGTTTTTAGGTGTGGCTGATATTTCGTGTTTACAAAGTTAGGCTGAGAACTCGATATGCCTTTAATTATTCTGGATCGAGATGGTGTCATTAACCATGATTCGGATGACTTCATCAAGTCTCCATCTGAATGGGAGCCAATAGAAGGCAGTTTAGAGGCGATCGCCCGTCTTAATCATGCGGGTTATCGAGTGGTTGTTATCACTAATCAGTCTGGGATTGCCCGTGGCTTTTTTGATGTGGATACTTTAACTCGTATTCATAGCAAAATGCGTCGTATGCTGGCTCATGTAGGAGGCAAGGTGGAAGCAATATTGTATTGTCCTCATGGCCCTGACGATGATTGTGAATGCCGTAAACCTAAACATGCAGCGTATGTTGAGTTAGAAAAACGTTTGCGAGTAGATTTAACGGATGTACCTGCAGTTGGGGATTCATTGCGAGATCTGCAAGCAGCTCAGGCTGCGGGCGCGATGCCGATTTTGGTCAAAACAGGTAAAGGTGAACAGACCCTAGCAAAAGGGATTCCGCAAGGAGTAGCTGTTTATGATGATTTAGCTGCGGTGGTGACTTCATTATTAGGTGGACAAACTTAAATGCTCTTTCTACGCTCATTAGTCTTTTCAACCGTTCAGTTCATAACAACAGTGATTTTCTCTCTGGTGGGTGTTTTATTATGGCCTTTACCTTTTAGTTGGCGTTATAAGATTGTGAGCAAATGGGCTGCTCTTAATCTGTGGTTATTGAAACTTATCTGTGGAATTAGCTATGAACTAGAAGGCGTGGAAAACATTCCTGATGAGCCTTGTATTATTATGTGTAAACACCAATCGGCATGGGAAACGTTAGCCTTGCAGGTTATATTTCCTCAGCAAGTTTGGGTGTTAAAGCGTGAATTATTATGGATTCCTTTTTTTGGTTGGGGCTTAGCAGCTTTAAACCCCATTGCGATTGATCGGAGTGCAGGAAGAAAAGCACTAAAACAAATAATAGAGCAAGGTAAAAATCGCCTACAGGCGGGTTCTTTTATTGTTATATTTCCAGAAGGAACACGTATCCCTGTCGGAGAAATGGGACGTTTTGGAATCGGTGGAGCAAAACTTGCTGTAGAATCAGGGGCAAATGTTTTACCAATAGCACATGATGCAGGTAAGGCGTGGCCTAAGAATAGTTTTATAAAATACCCTGCAAAAATTAAATTAGTTATTGGAGAGCAGATAATGGTGCAAGATAGAACGGCTTCTGAGGTTAATGAGCATACCTATCAATGGATCGAAAAAGAGATGTCTCAACTGGCTGATTTATCAAAGAGTAATGGAGAATAAATATGCCAAGAGCTGATAATGTTCTACGCTTATTGCTGGTGGATGGCTCACTCACCGAAGCAGATAAAATTATTACTCTCCTGCGTAAGGCTGGCCATGCTGTTCGAGCGACTCGCTATGAAGATCTCGATGATATTAGCAAAGCGCTAGCAAGTCATTCTTGGGATCTTGTTTTATGTAGAGAAAACCTTGAGAAAGCTTCACCCAAAGAAACTATTCAGTTAATCCATCAATTAGGGCGAGATATACCGTGCATTATTCTAGTGGAAGAAGATAAGCTTTCACAACAATATAGTTTAGGGGCTCAAGATATTGTTTTAGCAAGTGATATGCATCGACTTCCCTTTGCCATTAATCGAGAGCTGAACAATTTATATATCCGTCGATTGAGTAGAAGGAATGAGCGAGCATTACGTGAAAGTGAAAAACGTGCTCAGTTATTATTGGAAACATCACATGATGCGGTTGCTTACGTGCATGAAGGAATGCACCTTTATGTTAATGATGCGTATTTAACCTTATTTGGCTATGCCGATATAGAAGATGTAGAAGGCTTATCAATTCTAGATCTTATTATAAGAGAAGACCATGCTAAATTTAAAACGGCTTATAGAGGATTTTCTGAGGATTCAGAAGGCGAGCCTCTGAGTGTTGAAGTTCAATGTGTTAAGGAAGACCAAGTCTCTTTTGATGCTGAAATTGAATTTAGCCATGCCGAAGTTGAGGGAGAAAACTGTACTCAGATAGTGATACAAGAAATACTTCCTTCTATAGAGATGGCTCCTAGTACAGAGGGTTATCGAGAAGTTGATATTCTGACTGGGCTATATAATCGCATTCGCTTTATGACTGAGCTTGATAAAGCAGTGACTAATGCTGATGAGGGGGATGGGCCATCTGAATTGCTTTATTTAGTAATAGAAGATGTGCAAAAAATTAAAGAAAAAATAGGCTTAAGTGCCTGTGACACTGTCTTTAAAGGCGCTGCGGACAGATTGAAAAGAGAATTAGTGAAAGGTGAGATTTTAGCCCGATACTCTGATCAAGTGTTTACTTTTATTATTGCCAGTGGCGATGACAGCCATGTTGATGAGCGTGCAGAAGCCTTTCGTAAGACAATAGATGATTATGTTTCTCAAGCGAATGACAAGATGATCGATTTGCAGTGTAGTATTGGTATTAGCCGTATTACAGAGAGCCTCTCTTCTCCAGAAGTCGCCTTAGAGAGGGCGGATAAAGCCTGCACTCAAGCACATCATACCGGTGGGAATAAAGTGGTTCGTTATCAACCATTAATATTTGAGCAAGGCCAGGATGGAGATGTTGAAAAGGATGAGAGTGCCGTATTCTGGAAAGAACGGATCCAAGAATCATTGCAAAATGATAATTTTAGTTTGCATTACCAGCCAATCGTTACCTTGCATGGAAAAGAACAAGAGTTATATGACGTATTAGTACGCATGGTAGAAAGTGACGGCTCATTTGTTTCTCCAGATAAGTTTATGTCTCATCTTGAGCAGTCTGAGGAAATGATGAATAGTCTTGATGAATGGATTATTGAGCGTGCATTCTTAAGTTTAAATGAACATCAGAAAGAGTATCCTAAGACACGATTTTTTATTAAGCTTTCTAAAGAAACCTTAAATAAAGAAAGCTTCATTAATTGGTTGCAAGTGCTGTTACATAAAAATGATGTTGATGGCAGTTCTTTGGTCTTTGAAATTAGTGAGACAGTCGCTCTCGATAATTTAGAACATACAAAATTTGTTATAGCGCAATTAAAAGTAATGGGCTGTGAATTCTGTTTAGAACATTTTGGGTCCGGTTTAGATTTCTCGCATAGCTTAAATGTACTAGATATAGATTATTTGAAGATCAACGGTGCTTTTGTTGAGAATATGGCTCAAGATACAGAGAATCAGGCTGCTGTTAAATCTATTATTGAAATGAGCAAGAAGGCGGGTAAACACAGCATTGCTGAGTTTGTTTCTGATGCAAATAGCCTTGCCTTATTGTGGCGCCTAGGTGTTGATTATGTCATGGGCTATTACATTCAAGGGCCGTCGGATAAGCTAGGTTATAATTTTGAGGATGATGATTTATAATCATCCTTCTGGTCTAGCCCGAATGGCGTAAGGCTTTAATCCTGTCTTCAAGCTTAGGGTGAGTCATAAATAGCTCGCCAAATTTACTTTGAGAACCTGAAATACCTAAGGCATTCATTTGTTCTGGTAATGCCTGTGGTGATGTTCCGCCTAAACGCTCTAAAGCAGCGATCATTTTTTGAGGGCCAACAAGTTGTGCCGCTCCAGCATCAGCTCGATACTCACGTTGACGACTGAACCAGCGTGTTATTAAGCTAGCTAAAATACCTAGGACAAGCTCAGCGACAATAGATGTGATCCAATAAGCGGGACCATGGCCCCTAGTTGTTTTAAATACCGTACGATCGACAAGGTGACCGATGACACGAGAAAGTACAATGACAAAGGTATTAACGACCCCCTGAATCAATGACATGGTGATCATATCGCCATTTGCAACATGGCTAACTTCATGGGCTAGTACGGCCTCGACCTCATCTTTGGTCATCGAATTTAATAAACCTGAGCTCACCGCAATAAGTGCATTATTACGATTCATTCCTGTGGCAAAAGCATTGGGGGCAGAGGATGAATAAATAGCTACTTTAGGCATACCAATACCAGCCTGATCAGCTTGCCTTGTCACCATATTAACTAGCCATTTTTCGGTATCATTTTTTATTTCTTTAATAACCTTAGCACCAGTCATGCGTTTTGCAGACCATTTAGACAGTGCTAAGGAAATAAATGAACCACTAAACCCAATAATAGCGGCATAGACGAGTAAGGCATTCATATTCAGATCTATGCCTTGCTCATCAAGTAGACCTTCAAAGCCAAGTAAGCGCATAGAAATACTTAATACCGTTAGGATGGCTAAGTTTGTCGCTAAGAATAAGGCTATTCGCATCATAATATTATCTTCATGGAGGAGAAAGTTAATAGTCTAATATGGGGAGTGTACTGAAAATTTCAAGTTGAACGACTGAGCTGATTGATGACCTGTTGTTCTGTGTGTTGATGAAGAGCTTGGATTTCCTTTACCGAGTTAGCATCATGGAAGGAGGTAAAAATAGGCTCGCCTTCATTTATAATTGTCTTCGCATGAGGAATATCTCGACAGTATATTGGCCAGTTGATAGCCGTAGGGATAGTAAGTTCATGATCAGCATAGATAGTTTTAAGTGATAGCAATCTATCAGCACGAGGCAGAGAGTATGAAGGTAAAACACCGTGGCAGGCATTAATATGATGCTTGAACAGCATGTCATTATCAATAAGTTCAGCTGAAGCAGATGGACGAGGGTTGATTTCTAATATAAATAAATCACCCTTTGTTGAGATAATAAAGTCTAAACTATTCAAGCCAACAAGCGCTGTTTCAGCGGTTATATTATGGATAGCTGAATTGAGAATTTTCAGGTGATTAGCTGAGATATTCCATGGTGCATCGATCCTTGCTAAACGAAAGGGACTTTGGAGTGTTGGCGATAGAATTTGGTGATTAATATTGAGTAATTGAAACTCTTTTCCGTTTGCTAAGAAGAGTACAGAGCCAGATTCACCATCAATAATTCGTTGAAAATAGTGAGAGGATGATACAGAGGAAGAAGTCATTTTTTGAATATGAAGCCCACCAAATCCGGAGGAAGATTTTGTAATATAAGAATCAGTATCAGTATCAGTATCAGTAGAAAGGGAGAGGTGAGTTTCAGGGTAAGGGAGCTTGAATTTCTGAAGAAGTGTAAAAAATAGAGAAGGTGTTTTAATGGTTTTAATGACGGAAGGCGAGTTACCGATAAGCTTAATATTATTAGGTAAGTTCTGTAAGAACTGAAAACAATTTTCTATGCCTGTGCCACAAATAAGCGTGCAGTCTTCACCGTTACTAAGCTGTGATAATAGAGTGATTATTTGCTCAGGTTTGAGCTCGGAAATAGGAGGTAAGGCTTGCCAGCGTTCGACACTGTCAATAAGATCTAGGTCGCCAAAGCAGTCAGCCACCCAAACACGGTATCCGGATTGGGTGGCTGATTGGGCTAAAAATCGACCATTTTGTGCAAATATCAGAACTGGTGTGTGCTGATTTTGCATGGTGTAAAGCGTTTAAACTAGTTTCTGTGCACCATTAAAAGCATCACGGAAGTCTAGGTATACTGGACTTTCAGCGTCTAAAGTTTTTTGTAATAAAGCTTGTTGTAGTTGATATTTCACATTACCTACAGCAAGAGCACCAATAGCAACGGCACCTTTAGAGTTTGTTGCATGTTCTAATGGTTCACCCATATCCATAATGCCAATACCTTCAATACCCAAAGGTGCAACCGCATTAACATCACCCGCAACTTTAAGTTGTGTCGCATCAGATAAAACAGACGAATTTAGAACTTGAATACCTGCTTTAGCTGTACAAAATACAAGATCAGCATTTGAAAGAAGGCGAGCTTTATCAGCATCTGATGCTGCTGCAGTAGCACGTAAATCTACGCCGTAACGCTGTTTAGCTTCTGCTGCAAACTCAAGAGCTGTATCAATAGAGAAGTGATCAACAATAGTCGTATCACAACCTTGTTGAGCGGCGATAACAGCTGTTGCTAAACCAACAGGCCCTGTACCACCAAAGACGACAGCCCGAGCATCTTTTAAGCTTTGGCTAAAGTTTTTCTTCAATTCAGCTTCAACACAAGCTACTAATGCGCCTGCAGTGGTGAATGCACCACTTGGATCAGAAAAGACAGAAATCTCAAAAGGAGGAACCATGGCTTTTTTGGCTTCATCTAGCATGTCCATCGCTAAACCGATATCTCGCCCACCAATAAACATACCTGTTTTTTTGACGCCGGCAGGGCCACGAGAGAAGATTGCATCTTGCGTTAGACCAGCAACTTCCTCTAATTTTATTTGATCGTAGGGAACAATGACTTCATAGCCAGCATCAACGGCCATGTTGATATCGAAGGGACTGTTATGAGCCATTGGATTGATCATATGAATAATTGAACGTTTAGCCATTTCTATTCCTTTGTTGAGTTGAGTTATTTAATTATATCGCTTAATTGTAAGTATTATGCACTTATAATTTCAATGTTTGCTCCACTTAAGTCCGCGGTAGCAACTATGAAAGAGAGATTTTGCATATTTGTAAGTTGCGAGAACTGTTTTAATTCAGAACATAATGTTTTAGCGACTTCATCACTTTCTACAAATACGCAGCCAGTTGGCCCCCAAGAACTTTGAGCAATTCCGTTGTAACCCAGCTTTAATGCATGGTTTAATATTTGGGCGACAGAGTCACTACTGTAGCGTCCACCTTGTGCAGGGGCAAAATGATCACCGATTAAAGTCTGAATATCGGTCACTGCTTGGCCAAAAGAGGGCAGATCTTGCTCAGTTAGAGCGGGTAGTAGCTTCATTAATGTAAGGTGACATATTGCTTGGGAATTAGCTAAAGGAAAGGTTTCAAGTTCTTTAAATGCGCTCAATTCCTCACTGCCGTGAACACCTTGATGTTCATTGTCCATGATGAGAACAATGCGCCAATTTTCAGGAAAAAGACTATGAACTAAGAGTGGGGGAATCGTCGACTTATTGCTTTGCCCGCCATCAATGATAAAACCACCATGATCAAATGTCGCAATTCCAATTCCAGAGCGTGAGCCACGGCCTAGCTGATTTGCGATTTCTCCTGTTTGAGCAGAAACTTGGTGAAATTGGCATAAAGCAGTACCAATCGTAAGAGCAAGCTGAGTGCCAGACCCAAAACCTGCATGCTCTGGAATAAGCTCTTTAACCGTTAATTCTATATGGCGTTGTTCAGTGGCAACATCTTGACCTAAAGTGGTATAAAAAAGATCCACGATCTCTTTTATCTTTTGATGCTGCTCTATTGAATTGATAACTGTCGAGGAAGAAGATTTTATTTCAATGTGTGTTTGGTGAGAGTTGATGGCAAGACCAATGCTGCCAAACTTTCTACCGAGACTACCATTTAAATCTAAAAAACCAAGGTGAAGTCGTGCTGGAGCAGCCACCTTAACTATTGAGTTAGGGTGACTGCCTGATTGCATGAGTTTGGACACTACTTTATGTCAATCTTACAAGCAATATCATAGATTGTTGTCTCATCTAAAAACAGATCATTACTGTCATATAATGATGAAACGGCACCATGATGCACTTTCATTTTGAAGTTACCAATTGCGATTGCACCATAAAAATTAACGCCTTCTTTTTCAGTGCCATTATCCATTACTTCCATTTCTTCAACACCTAGTGGTGGAACAGCATTAACATCAGCAATGACTTCTAATGTTTTGCTTGCTGACCATGCTGATTTAGGCAGAACACAAACGCCGGCAGGGCCACTAGCAATGGCAACATGTGCATCTTTAAGTAGCTCTTCTACCGCTTCATCACTACGGCTTTCACCTGGCGTGACATCAACGTCATAATCTTTTTTCATTTGATCGGTAATGACTTTAGCTCTAGCAAGGCTACGCGAAGTGATAATAACCTCACCTGCACCTTCTTTTAAGAAGTAAAGCGCGCTACGTTGTCCGACAGGACCTGCACCGAGAATAACGACTTTCTTTCCTGAAATATCATAATTATTCATTACTTTGCGAGCGACAGCTGCGGCAGTTGTATTAGAACCATTTGGATCGAGCATAACGGAAACACGAACAGGGCCAAAAAAAGCTTTTTTAACCGCTTTTCCTACTAATTCAGCGGCAGGTACGTTTGAGCCACCAATAAAAATAGCGCTATTTTTTAAGTTTTTTCCACCACGCGTAAAGATCATTCCATGAACATGGGCGGTTACGTTATCACGGGTTGCTCCGCCATATGCAATAACATTATCAACCCCAGCATCATATACAACAGCTTGGTCAAAAGCACTTGGAACGAGATCGGTGTCAAGGTGAAGTAACAGCTTTTTCATTATAGATTATCCTGAATTTTATATAGTTTAATGAGTGATAACACTTGATTCTACCTGAACTTATAGATAACAGGGAAGTAAAGAGTCACTATTGATGAATTTATTTCCACATTACACGTGAGGTGAAAGTTCGGGTATGATGGGGAAATGAAAAATATCCGCCTATGCAGGAACTATAATGTTGGCGAACATGTCTTTTTGTATTACCAAACATCAGTTTGAAATTAGGAGAAAATTAATGAAAAAAACTAGTATGTCACTATTAGTCGCGGGATTGGTAACACTACCAACCTTGGCTATAGCCAATGATTTTTCAACCGTTACTCGGGTGCATTATGTTCAGGATTGTATGCAATTAAACGCTGGAAAAATGAATGTATATGAAGCCTCTCATAAATGTTCGTGTGTTGTTGATAAATTGGCAGAAGTCTTTACTCAAACTCAATTTGAAGATGCGAATGCCGGATTTCAGTTTAGTAACCTTCCCGGTGATCGTGGAGGCATGTTTAGGGATGATACAGATGTACAAGATGGAATCGCCTTATTTAAAAAGACTCATGCAGATGCATATGATAGTTGCCGTATTAGACGCTAAGTTTAAGTCAACGTTAGTCATAAAAAAGGCCGCATTAGCGGCCTTTTTTATGAGGTGATAAGTGTGATATTTAGATCTCTTTTTGATGTGAGAACTGTTGATTTTTAGAATCTGTTACTTCAGCGGTTAGCGTACCTGCTTCCATTGGCGTAAAAGTAAAGCGGATACTCGGGTCTTCACTAACAGAGATGCCCGTATCAACATTGATTAATTCTTGGTTGTTATAGCGAATATTGATCTTTTTAACGTAATGGGCATCGATATAAAGGCGAGATTTTTGATCGAATTGAAGCCCATTGTAATTAGGGTGGCTCACTATCACTTGTGCTTGAACGGGTTCGCCTACACTTGGTTTACGCATACGGATTTGCATTTTACCTAATCGAGCTAATGCTGCTGCCGCATCTTTACCTGCGGGAGCGCTACAACCACCAGAGGCTTTAACAAAGCGAGAAACCATATGCAAAGAGCCATCATTCATTTCTGCAATAGCACGAACAAAGGTATATTGATCAACGCGCATACGAGTTGAAATATCAATAAGGCCTAGTTTAGGTGATAAGGAAAAATTAGCTGAATAAGGTTCTGGGTTATTATCAATGACAATATGAATATTTGTAATGTATTTGTCGGCTGTTTGGGGCACTAATGATGTTACTGAAATGGGTACAATCGCAGCATCTTCTGCACGTTTTGGCGCTTCAATAACTAATAAGTCGTTCGCATCTTCGCGAATTTCTCTATCGCCAAAATAGGCTACTTTTAATGTTGGCCATAAAGGTTCACTAGGTGTTGCAGCTTGAGCGGATAGGCTGAAAAATGTAAAGCTAAGGCTAATAAGCAATAGTTTTAATAGAGGTTTAAACATGTTTCTCTCCATATTGTTCTAAATTATTCCCATTCGAGCTGTACAAATGAGGCTGTAATGTTACGACGGTGGTAGTCATCAAAAAGTTCCCAGTTTCCTTTTTCATCTAGTCCAACTTGTTTAGAGGCTTGCTCTATCGAGCCTAAGTCAGCAATGATGAGGCGTATTTCATCACGAAGACCGCTAAAATAGCGTAGTTGCTTTTGTAGGCCTTGTTGCCATTCTGTGCTGCCTGCATTGCCATGGCCAGGAACAACAAAGTTTAATTGCATTGCTTGTAGTTCTTGCATGGTTTTTATCCAGCCATTAATACTGCCATCCATAACAGGGATGCGGCTCATAAAAAGAAGATCGCCAGTCCAAAGGGTTTGGCTTTTTTCATCTAAGACGGTGAGATCATGATCGGTATGTGATGTGGAATAGGCGGTCAATGTTAGAGCTCTATTACCTAAATCTAGCGATACGGGGCTTCCTATACTGACAGTAAGAGAAGGGGCTATAAATTCGGTACCAGTATAAGCCTGTCCTAATGTCTCTTTAAATGTTTTGCTAAAAAAACTTTCGCGAGATGCGATTGCGGCAGGTAATTTTTCATGGCCCACATACACTGGATTATCAGCTTTAAATGCAGCGTTACCAAAAATATGATCGGGGTGAACATGGGTATTGATCACATAACAAACAGGTAGGCTTGTTATCTTGCGTAGTTCTTGAAGTAAATAGCTGCCCTCTAAATAACTTCCGCCACTATCAATTACAGCGACACATCGTTCACCTATAATAAAACCAACATTAGCGATGGCACCAAAATTACTTGCAGATGGTTCTTCATGGCTCCCTTGATGATAGTAAATACCAGTAGTGACTTGTTGAACGTCGTACTCATCGCTAGCGGCAATAAATGAAGAGAGTAATAAGGCTAATAAACCGCTAAGGAGAGAAAATAAATTAGTCATTTTTATATCATTCCTTATATATAGACAACAACTGCTACAATACCGCATTTTTAACATCAATATCCAGTGTGAGAGATTAAAACATGACTATTCGAACTCGATTCGCTCCAAGCCCAACAGGTTATTTACATGTTGGTGGTGCCCGTACAGCATTATTCTCATGGTTGTATGCACGTAAACATGGTGGACAATTCATTTTAAGAATTGAAGATACAGATCTCGAACGCTCAACACAAGAATCTGTCAACGCTATATTGGAAGGAATGACTTGGTTAGGGCTTGAGTATGATGAAGGTCCCTTCTATCAAACTCATCGCTTTAATCGCTATAAAGAAGTGATAGCTCAACTACTTGAGCAAGGGGATGCTTATTATTGTTATTGCTCTAAAGAAGAGTTAGATGCTAAACGAGAGCAACAACGCGCCAATAAAGAAAAACCTCGCTACGATGGTACATGTCGCCATAATGCAATTGCTAAAGAGGGGATTGAACCTGTCATTAGGTTTAAAAATCCAATTGAAGGCAGTGTAATAGTTAAGGATGTAGTTAAAGGTGATGTTGAATTTCAAAATAGTGAATTAGATGATTTGATTATCGCTCGCCCAGATGGCACACCAACGTATAACTTAACGGTCGTTGTTGATGATTTAGATATGGGACTTACACATGTGATTAGGGGGGATGACCATTTAAATAACTCGCCAAGACAAATTAATATATTCCATGCGCTGGGTGCTGATATCCCTACCTTTGCACATTTACCTATGATTTTAGGGGATGATGGTGCGCGGCTATCTAAACGTCACGGAGCTGTCAGCGTAATGAGTTATCGTGATGAGGGGTATTTACCTGAAGCCTTATTAAATTACCTTGTTCGTTTAGGTTGGTCTCATGGCGATCAAGAAATATTTTCTATTGATGAAATGATTGAGTTATTTGATGTTGTAGACGTTAATAAATCTGCATCTGCATTCAATACCGATAAATTAATGTGGGTAAACCAGCAGTATATAAAGACAAGTTCTGCAGAACATATTGCTCATCACCTAAGCTGGCATATGGGTAATTTAGATATTGACCCAGCACAGGGACCTAGTCTGGTAGAAGTGGTTAAATTACAGCAAGAACGGGCTAAAACACTAGTTGAGATGGCCGCGAATAGCCGTTTCTTTTATCAGACAGTATCTGGCTATGATGAAAAAGCGGCAAAGAAAAACTTAACAGTCGCGAGCGCAGAAATATTAGAGGATATGTTGCAACGTCTATCGGCATTGCCTGAGTGGAAAGCAGAACCTATTCATGCACATATAAAAGAATGTTCGCTTGAGAGAGAGATTGGCATGGGTAAAGTTGCACAACCGATTCGAGTCGCAATTACAGGAAATACAATGTCACCACCACTCGATGTGACTCTAGAATTGCTTGGAACGGAGCGCACATTGTCTGCGATCAGTGCAGCAATCAAGTGGATTAAAGATCAGGCTTAAGATCACGCTGAGAACAAATATTACTTTATTTTCAACCGTTTAGCTCTGCGGGAAAAACTTCCCGAAAACAATAAGGGAAAAGTCTTAAAAAAAATAGGAAAGATGCTTGACTAATATTTTGAGTGGGATTAATGTTTGCCAACGCATGAGTTCTCGAGGGAACAAATTGTGTCTTAATTATAATTAAAAGCAATAGAGGAAAACTTTATGAAGCTGAAAACATTATCAATTGCAATGATGTCACTTGCTGCTACTGGTGTAGTAATGGCTGACGAAATTGCAACAATGCAAGAAAACGAAAATAACTGGGTATCTGCTGCTGGTAACTACAATAACCAACGTTACAGCAAACTAGCTCAAATCAACAAAGATAACGTTGCTGATTTAAAAATGGCTTGGACATTCTCAACAGGTGTTTTACGTGGTCATGAAGGTAACTCTTTAGTTATCGACGGTACTATGTATGTTCACACTGCATTTCCTAACATCGTATTCGCTTTAGATTTAAACAACGACGGCGCGATCAAATGGAAATATGAGCCAAAACAAAACTACGACGAAACTGTTCCAGTTATGTGTTGTGAC
>Ga0209495_1000080_pt1 | contig 71421 bp, 73 predicted proteins | sample EN1Hudsemesocosm_FD_184629 | JGI IMG/M metagenome (GOLD analysis project Ga0209495, IMG submission 184629) | Methane-oxidizing microbial communities from mesocosms in the Hudson Canyon - EN1E Hudson Canyon (SPAdes) (version 2) | ecosystem: Environmental > Aquatic > Marine > Cold seeps | place...
CATTGCTTAAACAGGATTGAGGTTAGTTAGGATCATCAAACTCTCGAGCATTGATAATGTGCAAGTCCCATTGGTGAAGCTGGGCATGTTCTTTGACTCGCTCAAACGCAGCTTCTGGTACTGCTGGTGAGTAGGCGTGTACTGTTTTTACATTAGCCTTGGAAAATCTGTTGGCAATGTAAGCGAGTAACATACTGTCAATGCCACCGCTTACAGCAATAGAAAAATCTTCAAATTGGTCAAGGTATCCAACTAGTTTTTTGACTTGTACTAGGGGCTGTTTATCTTTCATATGGTTAAGATGACTCGATCTGATTTTTCTTCATGCGCCGCTGCTGCAAAGTGGACAAAGACGTGAGTTGATCATGTTCTATTTTTTTCGTTTGACTACCATCAGGGCGGGTAACACTTTTATACACATCGCCATCAATATCGTGAAGTTCTCTGGTAAGAGATCGCCTTGTTTCGAAACGATAACGCAAACCTATAGTGCTCGTTTGTAGAAAACAATAATCGATAACATTTTGATAATTATCTGTCGAAGCCAAAATACGCACTAATTCAACGGCTCTATTTTTCTTGCCTCTAGCAGTTTGAACAACGACATCAACAACACCATTAAACTCTCTTAGTAAATCAAGTGATAATGCTAACTCTTCAGAAGTCATATCATCCACATCAAACTCAATTAATACCACTGTACTCTGATGTTCTGTAGTATTTTTCTGAGTATCAAAAAACATGGCGCGTAAGATGTTAGGCATACCCGGAAATACTTTAGTGCCTAAACCATAACCTGTTGTTTCTAAATGTCCTTGTTGTGGCTGAGTTAATAATTTTTTGTCTGATAGATAACGTAAAATAGCCGCACCTGTTGGCGTAATACGTTCACCTTGAATGCCATCATCAAAAAATTCAAAACTAATCAACATTTCTGCAGTTGCCGGTGCGGGCACAGGAATAAGTCCATGCTGAGTTTTTACCAAACCACCACCCAGTGGTAATTTTGAAATACTCCATGAGCTTAACGAAAGTGCACATAAAATGGTGGCACTAGCGACAACATCCATCAAAGAATCCCAATCAGCTAATTCATGAAAGTGTACGTCATCTAAGGTTTTTCCATGTATTTTGGCTTCCGCCTTGGCAATAATGGTTAGTAGCTCAATCGACGCTTGTATGACACACACATCAAGCGAGCTTTTTCTTAAGAACTCACAAAGATACTTATAGGTTGTATGCTGATGGGTGTGTTCATGCTTGTGAGTATGTGCGTGGTGCTCTGTAGTTTGTGGTTTTAAGTGAAAACGCAATCCACTAATGCCTGAATTTATGCCTTGAGATAATTCTGCAAAGCCCGCTTCTTCAGGTAACACTGCGGTAACTGAATTAAGGACTTCCGATTGCAACTGTTTAAACGTATCTAACATTGCTGAAATAAACATATCACCAGCAATGCCACCAACAATATCTAGATGAATATGTGAATTTTTACGCTGCAAAGTCATAAATTTATACCACTGGGATTAAGCGAAGAAACAACGTCATTATGCATTCTTAAAGTTTTCTTTGGTTGTCCATAAACCTAATGCAGGATTACTGACATAAAATACCTCTTCTCCGTCCTCAAGCGTATTCCAGCCATTTTCCATTTTTTCAATTGGGTAACGTTTGAGCATGTCTTTATAATGACAGTATTGATAATTAACTGATTCAATTTCTTCTTTGCTTACTCCGTCATCGGGACAATAAGTCACGGTGAAGCGATTGTCCGCAGAGCCATGAATTAAATGCGCTGCCGCTGACAAATTTTTTTCTAGTTCCTCATTTTCATTAACCGCAGCTAGGGTTTCATCTGTGGTTTTATAGCCGTATTTACGTATTAATTGGTCAATTTCAAGGTCTTCACCAAAGCGATGTAAACCTGGTGCGAGTATGATTAATTCGCCGTCATCAGCCATAGCCATACGTGTTCTGTAAATGGCCTTATTGCCTAGCCAAGTGGTTTTGAATTCAGCTGGCTCTAAAAACACTATGGCTTTTTTAATTGGCTTATCTAAAAGATTTAAGTTTAATTGTTGGCTTAACTTACAGGCTTCTTCATAAGTATCATCTTGATTACCACAAAACACACCTTGTAGCGCGAGTTTGCCATTTTTCTTGCCTAATACCGTCAGAATAAATTCTATTGGTAGGTGACGAAGATACTTGTCAAAGCCTTCGTTTAGCGCTTTACGAACCGGAGTATAGGTACGGCCCATAATACGTTCCATGCCATATACCGCGCCTAAAAAGTGCGACTTATGTATGGTGTCTTCACCACCAATTCCTACTAATATATTTTTGGTGTAATTAGCCATACCAATAACTTCATGGGGCACTATTTGCCCAACAGAAATAATCAGATCCCACTTTGGATCTAGCAGTAATTTGTTGACTGCTACTTCCATTGAATAATTTAATTTATTATCTGACAACTCGGCAATTCTTTCTGCCGGTATTTCACCAAGTTTTACCACATCGGTACGCCAAAAATGTGGCAGAAATAATTCCTTAGGAATGTCAGTGCCAAACATGCCATCTATTTCTTTATCTGACATAGGTTCATGGGTACCTAAAGCCGGTAAAAAAAAGATTTCAGCTTGGTCTTTTAATTGTTTATAAAGGTAAGCAGTAATAAACCCAGCCTTTGAATAAAATCGCGTAATATCAGGTGGAAGAATCAATATACGTTTTGCTTTATTAGCCTTTTGTGCAATAAAGTCATCAATGATTTTCATCAAATCATCATCAGATAGAGTGTTTTCAGTATCAACTCTGTGTATTGGATAAGCCACTAGCTAACTTCCTGTAAAATTTGCGAGAGCATTACATCTAAAGGATGTTCAATTGAGATTGTGATGGCATCAACAGGAGGCTCTAAAGTTTGAAGTTGGCTATCTAATAAGGTATCAGGCATAAAATGTGATTCTCTGCTGTTTAAGCGAGAGTGTAATAATGCCTTATCTCCTTTTAAGTAGATAAACTTGACCACATCCGTTGTGGTCGATGACAAGTAATCTCGATAAATTTGCTTTAATGATGAACAAGCTAATACAGCGCCACCAGTTGCTTCCCACAATTTAATTTTATCAGCCAATAATGTTAACCATGGTTTGCGATCTTCATCGGTTAACGGGATACCACTTTCCATTTTTTTAATATTCTCTGGGAAATGGTAATCATCGGCGTCATAAAAAGGTATACACAACTTTTCACCAAGCAGCTTTCCGACTGTTGATTTACCACAACCACTTACGCCCATTACGATATATATCATACAAATTCTCTCACGCTTTATTACTGCTGTTCACGGCGATAACACTACTGTAATTTCAAAAAAATTGGTCAATTCTCACTAATCATCTGAATATAAGTTATGACCATCAATAAGCAGTTCATGGCGATTGATAAAGACTTTAACAGACGAGTAATTTGTCTAACTGGAATTTTGACTGGCGCACAACTGACAATTACTGTCGAGAAATCAGCTAGAAACCACCTTCAACTAAAGTAGTTTAATGGCGGATTTCTAACCTAATAACTATAATTGCTCTTCAGCAAATTCTGCCAATCTACTGCGCACAACACCATCTAGGTTGATTGTTGCACTGCCAGAAAAGTTCTTAAATTTTTCAACTATGTAAGTTAAACCCGATGTGACGGCAGACAGGTAATTACTGTCAATTTGCGCCAAATTGCCACTACAAATTAACTTAGTGCCTTCACCACAACGGGTAATGATAGTTTTTAATTGTGAGGCCGTTAAGTTTTGTGACTCGTCTAAAATAACAATGGCATTTTGAATACTACGACCACGCATGAAATTGACTGATTTAAACTGAATATTGGCTTTTTCCATGATGTAGCTCATTGAGCCTTTCACATTTTCATCGTTTTTATGTAGTACCTCCAAACTGTCGGTAATAGCGGCAAGCCAAGGTGCCATTTTTTCTTCTTCTGTGCCGGGCAGAAAACCAATGGATTCAGCAATTTCCGGGGTACTTCTGGTGACTATGATTTTGTCGTACATATTTTTCTCAACCACCATTTCTAGTGCTGCTGCCAGAGCCAAGAGTGTTTTTCCACTGCCAGCTGGCCCAGTAAGGATGACTAAATCAATATGTGGGTCGAGTAAGGAATGAAAGCCCATTGCTTGACCGATATTTTTTGGGGTAATTCCCCATGCTCTGCGCCCCATGAGGCGTTCGTAACCTAAGTCTAAAACGTCCAAATGATCGCTGCTAACAGACTCAACTAAACCGGCGAAATGCTGGCTGTCATCTAATAAATATTCATTTACGTAAGCTTCTGGTAAGACTTTACGTTCAATAGTATGAATGGTGTCTCGACCTTCCGTTCGACTGTCTACTGACTTCACTTCATCCCAAAAATCACCAGAAAAGTGATGGTAGCCTTTAGACAAATATTTAATGTCGGTGACCATCTGATCGGTACGGTAATCCTCAACATGAGCCAAACCAGCACCCTTGGCTTTTAATCGCATATTGATATCTTTGGTGACTAATACTACTTGTTTCGAATGTTGAGATTTTTGTAAATGCAGGGCGCTATTAATTATTCGGTTATCGTTTTCGTTACTCGTGAAAACTTGTTGCGAGACTGGCATGCCATGGTCAACAAAAATAGACAAGCTACCTGTAGGCGCTGCTTCTCCAGCGACCATGCCCTGCATTGATACACCTTGCATCAACTCTTCTGGTGTGGCGTCGTGAAGCAAATCCTCCATTGCTCGAATAGAGACACGAGCATCCCTAGCCACGTCTTTTTTGCTGTCTTTAATATAATCCAGCTCTTCAAGCACAGTCATAGGAACAACAACGTCGTTTTCTTTAAAGGACAAAAAGGCGAGTGGTTCGTGTAGGAGAATATTGGTGTCTAAAACGTAAATTTTTGAACTTACTGCTTCTTTTCTTGGCATCCGGCGCTCCTGAAGGACTTAGAATAAAGTACCTGCCAGCTAAATCATGCTTTTGCCCTAGTAGTAAACACTTTTGCTCAAAACATACTTAACTACAGGTTTACCAACCCACAATAAAACACTTTCTTTAGGTAATCATCTACTTTTAAAGTAGATGATTACCTAAACTACTTTAAACTCCCGCTGAATCAGTCATTTTGAGCTGGTTTGGGTATACATATTAAATTTTTGCTACAATGCGCGCCGCGTTTAAAACGAGTAGCTCAGCGCGCATTCACCGTAGTAATTTCATAGGTAAGGATAAAACAATGGCTAAGCAACAATATTTTGCCTTGGGGCAACGCTGGATCAGCGATACAGAAACTGATTTAGGCCTAGGTACTATTGTAGTAATTGAAGCACGCACGGTTACGGTGCTATATCCAGCCACTGGAGAAAGCCGGGTATACGCTGCCCAAACGGCTCCTTTAACCCGAATAGAGTTTGAGATTGGCGATAACGTAAAAAGTCACGAAGGCTGGGAGTTACTGGTAGAGCAAGTACAGGAAAAAGATAACCAACTTATCTATATCGGGCATCGAATTGACAATAACCAAGCTGTTACTCTTAAAGAAACTTTTATCGACCACGATTTCCAACTGAACCAACCTGAAAAGAGATTATTGAATGGTCAATTCGACGACCCTAAGTGGTTTGACTTACGTGAACAATGCCTATCCCACCAATTCGAACACAGTACCTCTTCGCTTTTAGGATTCGTTGGAGCCAGAGTCGATCTTATTCCACATCAACTACATATTGCCTCTGAAGTAGGTGGACGTCATGCTCCGAGAGTATTACTGGCTGACGAAGTGGGTTTAGGTAAAACCATTGAAGCGGCGTTAATTATCCACCAGCAATTGTTAACCGCTAGAGCGCAGCGGGTGTTAATCGTTGTACCTTCGAGTTTGGTGCACCAATGGCTAGTGGAAATGTTGCGTAGGGTGAATTTAGCCTTTTCAGTGTTTGATGAAGAACGTTGCGAAGCTATGTCAGAAGACTCTGGTAATCCATTTGAAGCTGAACAACTGATTATATGTAGTCTCGATTTTTTAACTCACAACAGCCGTTATTATCAACAAGCTTTAGAGGCTGAATGGGACTTAATGGTAGTAGATGAGGCGCATCATTTAATTTGGTCTGAGGGGCAGCCGTCTCAGGAATATCAAGTTATAGAAGGCTTAGCCAATGTCACCAAAGGTGTATTGCTACTTACTGCTACGCCTGACCAACTCGGCCATGAAAGCCATTTCGCTAGACTTAGACTGCTCGACCCTGCACGTTTTCATGACTACAAAAGTTTTGTTAGTGAAGAAAAACAGTACAGTCAATTAGCCAGTGCCATAGGTCCTTTACTAAGCGGCGAACGACTTAGCGACGAAAATATTCACGCTATTAGTCAGTTTGCAGCAGCTGATATGTTAAAAGATATCAATGTTGCAAACCCAGCAACAAAAACCAAACTGTTACATACGTTATTAGACCAACACGGTACTGGGCGATTGTTGTTTAGAAACAGCCGCGCCGGTGTGGCTGGCTTTCCAAACAGAAAATTATTTGGCTATTCATTAGTTCAACCAATCGAATATTCTTTGTTACTGTCAGAAGATCCAAACAATTTACAGTTACAACTGACTCCAGAAAGACACCCAGATGTGGTGAATACTTGGATGAAGTTCGATCCTAGGGTCGACTGGTTTATTGCACATCTAAAATCATTGAAGGGCGAAAAAGTCCTGACAATTTGTGCCAATGCTAGTACTGCGCTGCAATTATCAGAGGCGTTACGTGTAAAAGCTGGTGCTCGTTCAACTGTATTTCATGAGGGAATGGGCATTGTTGAGCGGGATAGAGCCGCCAACTATTTTGCCCAATTAGAAGACGGTGCTCAGGTGCTGATATGTAGTGAAATAGGCAGTGAAGGGCGTAATTTCCAATTTGCACATCACTTGGTTTTATTTGATTTACCTTTAGTGCCTGATCTTTTAGAACAGCGAATAGGTCGCCTCGACCGTATTGGACAAAAACACGACGTTTGTATTCATGTGCCTTATTTTGATATGAGTGCACAACAAGTGCTACTGGATTGGTATCACCAAGGATTAGGCGCATTCGAACATACATGCCCTACTGGCATGATTGTTTATGAAGAAACCCAAGAAATGTTGCATGCCTGCATTCAAGAGCCCAGAGATATCCCTAAATCTGAAAATTTAATCAACCAAACAGCCAGTTTGCACCGTGAACTCAAGTTAAAACTTGAACAAGGTAGAGACAAATTGCTTGAGCTGAATTCATCAGGTAAAGGGCGAATCGATGGTCTTTTAGATCAAATTTTACAGGCAGAACAGTCACCCAAACTTGAGCTATTTATGACTCGGCTATTCGATGCCATTGGTTTGTTACAAGAAGATCATGGCGAAAGCTGCTATTTATTACGTCCTACCGAAACCATGATTAGCCCTCTGCCGGGTTTGGACGAGGAAGGCATGACCATTACCTATGAACGCACAACAGCAACCCTTTTGGAGCATGTTACCTTCCTAAGTTGGGATCACCCAATGATCCATCATGCTATGGATATGTTGACCACGGACATAATTGGCAAAAGCTCTATCGCTTTCTGTCGCGATAAAAGCAAACCCGCCGGTGCGTATTGGCTAGAATGCCTATTCGTTCTTTCTGCTAAAGCGGCACCAGGTTTACAGCTGTCACGATTTTTACCACCCACTCCGGTAAAAATATGTATTGATGCTAACTCTCAATTAGTCGACAAACACTTTATTCAACTGGAAGCAGTATTACCGAAAATGGGTAATCAGCTGATCAATGCCTTAAAAACCAAAGTCGAAGAATGTTTGGAAAATGCCCAACAACAGGCCGAACGTAAAGCAGAAACAGTTAAAACTGCTCGAGTAAGTCAAATGCAAGAATTATTAGGTACTGAATTAGCCAGGTTGCAAAATCTACAAAAAGTGAATCCAGCTATTCGTGATGAAGAGATTGAACATGTGGCCAATCAAATCGAGAGCCTTGTGCAGATAATGAGTCAAGCGAAACTCAATCTCGAAGCCGTCAGGTTAATTGTGAACAACCCTCAGTAGGCAATGATGTAGCGATCCTGACGGAGTAAAAAAGCGTCAACACAATGGCGAGTACTCGAACGAAGTATTGACATAAATAGGCTAGACCTTAAACCCGTTACGGGTCGCTCACATCAACTCAGAGGATTTATATTAAGTGTGCATCACATTTTCATAGGTGACGGTCTGTATGCTCGTGACCAAGCATTACAGATGGCAAATAGACTTAACTAACATGCAATGTTTCTAAGTTTTCGTCGTCCCGCCGCCAACAAAACGTTGGTTTTGAATCTAAGGTCTTTTTATCAGGTAACACAGTCGCTTTAAGGTTATGACTGTTTTTGTTCATTACGTAATATTCCAAACATATTCATATCGTGGAAATCATCATTCCAGTAACATTTTCCGCGCAATGTCCCTTCTAAACGAAACCCCAAGCTTTTGACTAATGTTTCTGACGGTTTGTTACTCGGTAAGATAAGTGCTTCAACACGATGTACGTAAAAATGAAAACTGTCGGCAAAAATAAAGTTTACAATTGCACCTACTGCTTCTGTTGCATACCCCTTACCCCAAAATTCTTTGGATAACTCGTATCCCACCACAGCACTGTGATCAAACTCGTTCCAATTGGTAAAACCGCAAGTCCCTAAAAATGCACCAGTGGATTTATCGCGAATGGCCCAACGAATTCCAGTATTACTGTCAAATCGAGCATCAAAATATTCGATGAGTCGATCCGCTTCTTCAATCTTTTTAAAGCGCTCTACATCATAGTGCTCGATAATTTTAGGATCAGAAAATATAGCGAACAGAGATTCGCGATCATCCTCTGTAAGTCTATTAAGTACCAATCGCGGAGTTTCTATATTTGGAAAATCAAGATTAGACATCAAACCTCTGATAAAAAATGTAAGTTAACCCATTATTAACGAAATAAAGATTAGTGCAAAATTAAAGAACTGCTTAATACTTTCCGATACTCTAATTGAGATACCATTTTGAGCAATCAACGTTATTAAATTTCTGAATTTCTTTTTTTTCACCTTTCTGTGTTTGCCCATTCTAGCGGCTCCAGATAACCAATTGCTAAAAAGATTGGACATTCAGCGTGGGGTATTTTCTGACGCCTACCAAAGCTTTACGATTGATGATCAGCAAGTCATTTATATATTAAAAGAAAATACCACCGCCATTACTCGGGGAGTAGCGGTTATGGTCGCTGATACCGGCATACCCATAGCAGGCCAAGAAGGCTTCACCGCACTAGCCGATGAGTTGAACAAAATTGGCTGGGTTACTATTTTATTACCCGCGCCTGAAACCGGTTTTATTCCGGCTATAGCTCAAGATGCAACTAACACTGAAGATGAAACTGCGGAAGCTGCAGCTGATGTGGCTGATGTAGCTGATGTAGCTGATGTAGCTGATGTAGCTGATGATGATACTGCAGCTCCTATTCCCAGTGCACCAGTAGAAGATGTAGACATCAGCAAATCTGCAGTTACCACGATAGACGACCAAGCGTTTTTGCAACACGAACAACAACTGATCTCTCTTCTACAGGCTGTGCTAGAAAAATCCCAAGAATACCCAGGCTTTTTTTTAGTCATTAGCAAAGGCACAAGCGCCGCTTGGCTAAGTAAAATTTATGCTGAGAAGCAATTAGATATCCCTGACGCATTTGTTGCTATCAGTCCCTATTGGCCAGACAGAAAACATAATATGCGCTTGCCAGAATGGATTGCCAACACCCCAATGCCTGTATTGGATTTGTATAGTGGCTGGGATAATGGCTGGGCACAAAAGACAGTTGCACTGCGTGAAATTGCAGCAATCAAAGCATTAAAACTACAATACCGACAACGAGAGTTACTCGGATTTAATATGCATTTGCAACAAAATGCCTATATTGGTAAAGAAATATATGGATGGATAAGCCACATGGGCTGGTAGTTGATTTTAGCGTATGAACGTTAAATAGTTACATGCAAATACTTCTTATTCAAAATAATCGTATCTAATCTCTGTAAAAATAAAAATTCTAGCTATACTTGAGCAAAGTAATCAACATTGAACTAGACGGTTTTTATTAGTGTCCACAGTGAACAATTTCGTACAACACAAATCCAAACAACTGGCCTATTTTGTCAGAGGATTTTTGCAACGCAAAATTCCTTATTCAGAAGTGGATTTGTTTTTTTGGGATACGATGGAGGAATGGGCGCAAATAAAAAGAGGCAAGAATCTACCCTACGAAAAAACAGAACAAGTGTTTTGGCATATATTACATCAAGTACACTACTGGCCTCAGCGCACACTTATTGAAGATCCGTACTTAAGAGGTGAGCTAGAAACTTGCCTAGACTGCCTAGAAAGCGAAGGCAGCTATCCGTTACCTTTGGACTGTATTGGAATAAGGCCTTAGTTTTCTTTAATTTTGCCTATCAATACCCTGTTTTAATACCCCAAACGGCACGCTACTAAACTTTATCTTTTTTCTAGGCGGTGTATGTCATCTCTTATTAACCACAGAAATAACAAACTGGGTATAACCATTAATGCCGTCAATATAAAAAAGGCAGACCAATTTCCGTCCATCCAATCCACAAGGAAACCACTACTCGATGCCATAAACGTTCTACCCAATACCCCTAAGGACGCCATAAGGGCATATTGAGAGGCCGAAAAGGCTTGATTACATAACAGAGATATAAAGGCAACGAGTGCAACTGAACCCCACGCAGCGGTGAAACCATCAACAAATATTGTTGCTACAAACAACATTTTGTCTGGTCCCACACTCGCCATGAGTGCAAACATCAAATTACTAGATGCCATTGCAATCCCACTAATCATAAGTCCACGATAAATACCGTAACGAATATTGACCATGCCTCCGATAATGGCAAACACTATTGTTACCCACCAATTAAGTAACTTAGAAAGACTACCAATCTCAGTATTTGTGAAACCGATCTCTTTATAAAAGACGATACTCATACGACCTAGAAATGCCTCTCCCATTTTAAATAAGAAAATAAATAACAAAATGGACATCGCTAACTTAAAGCCATTGCGATTAAAGAAATCACGAAAAGGCTCCACTAAAGTAACCAGCAGCCAATTAGCCACTTTTTGACTTGAAGTCAGAGCGACACCTTCAATAGCTTGCCACTTAGCATAGGCCTTTTCAGCAAGTTGTTGTTTTTCAAGCCTGTCCGTTACTGGCTCTTTAGCTATTAACACAATCACCGACATAACCGCCATTATCGCCGCTAACACATAATAAATTTCTGACCACTCCCAATTTGGTAGATCAGCAATAAAAAATGGGATAGAACCAAGTCCACCAAAACCAGTCCACCAGCCTGCTGTAGCCATAGCTGAAGCTGCAGCAAGTTTGTCTTTCTCATCAGGTTTAATGATATCAATACGGTATGCATCAATAGCAATATCTTGGGTCGCAGAAAACAGAGCAATCGAAAACCCTATCAAACCGGCTAAAAGTAACTCTTTTTCTACTGGAATAACGGCTAAGCCAATACACGCCAAAATAATGAATAGCTGGGTCAGTAAGATCCAACCTCTACGCTGCCCTAGAAAAGGAGGTTTTACCCTATCCAATAAAGGAGACCATAGGAAATTAATTGAATAGGCGATGGTTATTGAACCAAACAAACCTATTGATGAACGGCTAAGACCCGATTCCTGCAACCATGCAGATAAAGCAGAACCTATCATTACCCACGGGAAACCACTGGCAATGCCGAAGATAAAAATGAATAAGAGGCGTTTGTCACGATAACAAAGTAAGGTACTTTTGAATGTAGGATGCACAGTATCGATTGAAAGGAAGTTAGACCGCTATTTGATCACGTCTAACAACTTTCTTCAACAAAAGCTTACTCAGCAACTACAACTTGATTTCGCCCTGACTCTTTTGCTTTGTATAAGGCTTTGTCCGCTGAGTCTAACCATTGAGTACTGTCTTTATGGGTTTGTTTAAAACCAGCAATACCGATACTGATGGTGAATGATATCTCTATCTCATCATAAACTACTGTGCACTTCTCAACCATACGACGAATACGCTCAGAAACAAACTCTACATTAGCCACAGGCGTATCTGGCAAAATAATGGCAAACTCTTCACCACCGTAACGACCAGCAATATCCGTTTCTCTGGTGGCTTTTTTAATGATCCCAGCCAACGCTTTAATCACTTCGTCACCTGCAAGGTGACCATAAGTATCATTCACTTTTTTAAAATGATCGATATCTAACATAATTAGTACAGATGGGCTTTCACTGCGCTGATCTCGCTTGAACTCCATAACAAACTGTTCTTCCCAGAAACGTCTATTGTAAAGTCCCGTCAGGCCATCAACTCGGCCAATTTCTTCTAACTGATGATTGAGTGATTGCATGCCCAACCGGCTTACTGCTTCATCAGTTACATCATATATGACCAAACATACCTGCTCTACCTTTCCCGTCAACGACGCCAGCGGGAAGATCGTAATATTTTGGTACATATGATTTGCTTGAGAAGTAATAGGGCGATTGCAGTCAAAATGAAATAAATAAGGACGTTGTTCCCAAATAATAAAAACCGGACTCTTCAAAGAAAATGCCGGTGCGGCTTTACGAGTAAACCACTCTTTGTCAATTTCAGGAAAAAACTCAAAAATATTTTTATCTTGGATCATCCCAGGCACTATGCTGCTGTGATTTTCCATAAACTGGTTCCAGACCTGCACATTAAATTTTTTATCTAATACAACGATCCCCACCTCAATCGAACCAAGGAGGTCGTGTTTCCAATGCATTTCCGCCAAACTGCTATCAACTGCCATAAAATTGGACCTTAAGAATGAGATGTAACAAGTTTATCGAATACTAAGTCGATCGCTTTATTTGGGAAGAGAAGTAACAAGTCAAAGTTGATATTTTGACTCTTGATTGAATAGGCAATTTCAATTGCCAGCATATCTTCTTTTCTATGAGTTGTGTTTTTGAGGATGTCATCCAAATCGCAGTGCCTACCCAATATAATTGGGTGATTATGACTAAATACCGAATGCAGCTGCTCTGAAAGAGCTCGTAAACAAGCACCAATCAAAATATTAGACACATCCATCAATGCTTCTAGCTCTAAAGAATCGCAACTATCGTCGTCTGCATATTTGAGGAGTTTAACCATATTGCCAAAGTTAGAATCGTTGAAAATAACCAAGGCTTCTCCGTTAATGCCTGCACTGATGAAACCTTGAGAAACTGCAGATACACTTTCATTTCGCTGAATATCAGCAATTGCCATGTGCAATTCAGTATTCGTAATCAAGTTGACATTCGGGATAGGTAAATCAATAAATTCACCTAACAACTTAGCTAGACTTTCGCCAGCCTGGCCCATTGCGACGTTGGCCATTTCACGGTAGGCATCTAGCTTTTCAGTTTGAGAATCTTTGGTTACGGGTGCGACTTCTTCAGCGCGTTTAGTGGCAGAAGATTCACCCGAATATAAGCCAAACTGGGTGAGAATTTCTACGAGCTTGGCGTTGTCAGTCGGTTTGCGAATAAATTCAAGTGCACCCAATGCCAACATGCGCGCCCGTGCCTCTGGCTGAACATCACCCGACACAACAATCACCATAGTAGGTAAGTCTTCGTCCTTGATAGCTTGCATGGTCTGATAGCCATCCATAACAGGCATATTTAAATCAAGAAACATTACGTCAGCTTTACCAGCTCTGATCAATTCCAAGGCTTCCTGTCCATGCTCAGCGAAACTTATCTCAACATCCCATCCATCTGGAATAGCTCTTTGCATTTGTTTACGTGCAAAACTTGAATCATCACAAATAAGTACAGGAGTGGTCATATGAACATTGTTACCTAATTCTAGTCAGACTTACGAACAAATAATTAAATGGCCACTAATCCTTTGATGTGGTCATGGGCTTGATAGTCTTTTAATTCGAAATCATTGATTTCAAATGCAAAGATATCGCTAATAGTAGGATTAATAATCATTTTCGGCAAGGGAAAAGGTTTGCGAGTTAACTGCAATTTTGCTTGCTCCAAGTGATTTAGATATAAATGAGCATCGCCCAAGGTATGAATAAAGTCGCCAAGTTGCAAACCACATACTTGCGCTAACATCATAGTTAACAGCGCATAACTGGCGATATTAAAAGGCACCCCTAAAAAGATATCTCCGCTACGTTGGTATAACTGGCAAGATAATTTTCCTTCCAATACATAAAACTGAAACATCGTATGACATGGAGGTAAAGCTTGCCTACCTTGTTCTGCGTTTTCCTTTGGAGAAAAAGCAGTGTCGGGCAAAACTGCTGGATTCCAAGCACTGACAATTAAACGCCTAGAGTCCGGATTATTTTTGATTTGTTCTACTAGCTCACTGATTTGATCAATGACTTGTCCGTCTGCACCTTCCCAGCTACGCCACTGTTTGCCATAAACAGGTCCTAACTCACCATCATCTGTGGCCCAGCCGTCCCATATTTTCACATTGTTATCAGTCAAATAGGCGATATTTGTTTCGCCTTTTAAAAACCACAGTAGTTCGTGAATAATGGAGCGTAGGTGACACTTTTTAGTTGTGACTAAAGGAAACCCTTCATTTAAGTCAAACCGCATCTGATAGCCAAACACACTGAGTGTGCCTGTGCCTGTACGATCTTCTTTCTTAACACCTGTGTCTAATACGTGACGCATTAGTTGTAAATACTGTTGCATTCTTGTTCATCTCTTAATCTTTAAAATTTATTTACTATTAAATCCCAGCGCGCACTAAACCGCCTAATCCAACTGTTTCAAGATACAAGTTTATTTCATCCCGCACATCTTGAGGATTATTTAAAGTTAGCACCTTAGCCAACAATTGTTCAGCGCTTCTCTGCTCAATATTGCGAATAACCCACTTCACTTTGAGCAAGTTGTGATTGTTCATACTCAACTTTCTATATCCCATGGCAAGCAATAACACCACACCACCAGGCTCTCCAGCTAATTCACCACAAACTGTGACTGGCACCTGCAACAAGTCAGAATGTTTAGCAATAGTATTTAACGCGCTAAGTACCGCCGGGTGATAACTATCGTATAATTCAGCCACTCGAGGATTGTTGCGATCTACAGCCAATAAATATTGGGTTAAATCGTTACTACCAACCGAGAAGAAATCAACAATTTTAGATAGCTGTGGTAACTGATAAAGCACGGCTGGCACTTCAAGCATCACACCAATTTTAGGCATGTATAATGTTTCACCCTTTTCCTGAGCCTCTTCTTCAACCTCATAAAAAGCTTGTCTAATTAGACGTTTAGCCTCACTGACTTCGCTTACCGAGGTTATCATCGGTAACATTATACTTAAGTTTTTTAAACCAATACTGGCTCGCAGCATAGCGCGAATTTGTACTAAGAAAATTTCCGGATGATCTAGGGTTAAACGAATTCCACGCCAGCCAAGAAACGGATTTTCTTCAGAAATAGGAAAATAAGGTAGAGGTTTATCTCCGCCTACATCCAAAGTACGCATAGTAAAAGTTTTGTTGGGTTCAACTTCAAGTAAACTTCTATATAACTCAACTTGTTCGTGTTCAGTAGGAAACCGGTCACGCATCATAAAAGGAATTTCAGTACGAAACAGACCAACACCATCGGAATGCGGATTATCATTTTTTTCTGCTTCGATTGACAGACCCGCATTGGTAAATAAGCGTATTTCGCAATTATCGGTAGTAACAGCCGGTAACGTATCTTCTGAATGAATACGTTCAGACAACAATTGCTCTTCAAGCACTAACTGGTCAAATTCGCGCCTAATGGTGGCATTTGGCGAAACAATCACGTCACCTGTGTAGCCGTCTAATAATATTTCTTTTTCGTTCAACAAAGCAATTGGCACATTGCTTAGCCCCATTACAGCAGGCACCCCCATAGCCCTTGCCATAATAGCCGCATGAGAGTTGTTAGAACCTCGCATAGAAACAATGCCCATGAGCTTTTCACTTGGAAACTCCGCCAACATGACTGCGGTTACTTCTTCGGCAATAAGAATGGAGTGTGCTGGATGCTCGCGTTTTACCAACTTTTCGCTGGTAATTCCCACTATATTTGCCAACACCCTATTGCCCATATCTTCAACATCTACAGCACGTTCGCGCATGTAAGGGTCATTCATTGCTTGGAATTGGCGAATATAATTCTCTACAACCATTTTTAATGAAGTAGGAGCGTCCCAACCCAACTTAATTTCTTTTTCAACATCTCTGCCTAAACTGTTTGCATCAAGCAAGTGATAATAAAGTTGGAAAATGGCCCGCACATCATCAGGTACTTCACCTTGTATACGCTCTGATAAAATCGCCATATCAGCTTGGGTTTTTTTCACCGCCTGACGATAATTTTTAACTTCGGTCTGCTGATCTGTACTGCGTTTTGGAACATGACTGTGAATACTGACCATCATGTTTTGCAAGTAACCTACGCCACTGGCTAATCCAGAGGAGCCAGGCACGCCTTTTAAAGATTTTTGCCAGTCTTTAGGAATGTTTTCTTGTAAAAGATTAATCGAACCCCGTGCTTTTGCATTGGCAATTTCGACCGCCAGTTGCATGGCAAGTGTAACCAAAAAGGCCTCTTCATCTTCACTGAAACGCCTCTTGCGCTTTTGCTGAAGAGTTAACACGCCTAACACCTTACGCTGATGGATTATCGGCGCACCTAAAAAAGCGTGGTAATTCTCTTCTTGAACTTCTGGGTAGTGTTTAAAACGAGGATGGCCTTGAGCATCGCTAATATTAAGTGGCTCTTCTCGTTGGCCAATCAAGCCAACCAAACCTTCAGAAAAACCAATAGAAACTTGGCCTATTGCCGTTTTGGCCAACCCTTCAGTAGCGACCAACATAAAATGTTGTTGATCGTAATCGGCTAAATAAATGCTACATGAGTCGACTTTTAAAGCCTCTATCAACCTATTCGCTAAGCAGCTTAACGCATCATCAAATACAGGGATTTGATTGACTTCTTGAACGATACGTTTAAGCGTGGTTAGCGTAAGACTCATTTATCTCCCATGTATCTGCGGTTCAATCACTAAGCCTTTCTGCGGCGCTTTGATTTTTGATAGTTACCTTGGTTATGACCTGCATTATCTGGCATAGCGGTAGGTGAGAATTCCTTCATCACACGACGATACACATCCCGTTTGAAAGAGACCACATTACGTACCGGGTACCAATAACTCACCCAGCGCCAGTCGTCAAATTCAGGATGACCTGATTGTAGTAAATCCACATCCTCTTCTTTACAGACAAGTTGCAGTAAAAACCACTTCTGCTTTTGTCCTATACAAACAGGATTGCTTCCCTGCCTAACCAATCGTTTAGGCAGTTTGTACCGCACCCAATTTTTGGTGACCGCCAGAATTTTTACATGTTCTGGCTTTAAACCTACTTCTTCGTGGAGTTCGCGATACATTGTTTGTTCGGCAGTTTCACCTTCATCGATTCCGCCTTGCGGAAACTGCCAAGAATGTTGCCCATAGCGTCTTGCCCAAAAAACCTGGCCTAACTCATTGCAAATCACTATACCAACATTGGCGCGGAATCCTTCGGCATCAATCACTTAGACTCCCGAGAACTCAATTCTTTTAATGTCATGCATTCTTCCATAAACTACTGCGCATTCAAAGGAATAAAAAAAGTATTAGGGATATTGAGCATGAAATCAAAGAGCAAAAATGAAAATATTTAATATGCCCAAAGCTGAACCAAAATCTATCCAAGAGTTAATGCAAAGAGCAGAAGCCTTAGCAGGGCTAACTTTAGGTGAAGTAGCTGAAGTAGCTGGCGTAAGAGTGCCGGTAAACTTCAAACGAGAAAAAGGCTGGACGGGTCAATTGATTGAACTATGTCTAGGTGCCAGCGCAGGCTCTAAAACCCAACAAGATTTCGCAAAACTAGGCGTAGAACTAAAAACCATCCCCATAGACAATATCGGTAAACCGCTTGAAACCACCTATGTTTGTTATGCACCACTGACTGATATTGCCGGTATAGAATGGCAAACGAGTAGCGTCAAAAATAAAATTCAACAAGTGTTATGGATGCCCATCGATGGGAGAAGAGAAATCGCTCCAAAAGATCGATGCATCGCAACCCCCCTATTATGGTCGCCAAGCACTGCACAAGAAAATCAATTACGCACTGATTGGGAGGAATTGATGGAAATGATTGCTCTTGGGCAAATAGAAAGTATTACTGCGAGACATGGTCAATATCTACAACTTCGGCCTAAAGCCGCCAATGGCAATGTATTAACTGAAGCTATTGGAAATAGTGGACAGGTCATTCACACCAGACCAAGAGGTTTTTACTTGAGAAAAGAGTTTACCGGAAAAATCCTTAGCACTTTTTTTAATCACGGGGAACTTTAGCGGTAAGCTTGGCTGAAAGCCTAAAGTTACCGCTAAACAAAAGATTGGGATTAACTTGGGGTTCTTAACACCATTAATCTAATCTCAGTCATGTCTTCCATGGCGAACGTGATCCCTTCACGGCCTAAACCTGACTCTTTTACGCCACCATAAGGCATGTTGTCTACTCGCCAACTAGGTACGTCACCTATAACGACGCCACCCACATCTAGTTCATCCCATGCTTTATGGGCTTTGTAGATATCTCGAGTGAACACGCCAGCTTGCAAGCCAAATTGGCTATTATTGACTTCTTTTAACGCTTCATCAAAATCGCTAAAAGAGCTAATAATAGACACCGGACCAAAGGCTTCTTCGGTGTTGATAGCGGCGTTATTTGGCACATTATCTAATAACGTAGCTTGCAACATATTGCCGTCGCGCTTGCCGCCACATAACAGGTTTGCGCCAGCTGCAACAGCTTCCTGCACCCAGGTGTCTAGTCGAGCCGCTTCTGATTCTGAAATCATAGGCCCAATAAAAGTATCTTCATTCAACGGGTCGCCATGCACCAAATTCGCAACTTTATCGGTATAACGTTGTTTAAACTCAGCGTAAATCGACTCATGTACAATCACTCTTTGTACACTAATACAACTTTGTCCAGACTGGTAATAAGCACCAAAAACAATGCGTTCAATGGCATCGTCTAAATCTGAGTCGGCATCGACCACACAAGCTGCATTCCCACCTAACTCTAAGATAACGGGTTTTTTACCTGCTTTCGCTTTTAGCTCCCATCCCACTTGTGGAGAGCCAGTAAAACTAAGTAACTTAAACCTGTCATCGGTAGTGAATAAATCCGCTCCATCACGACTACATGGCAAAATGGAAAACGACCCTTTAGGTAAGTCAGTCTCGGCTAGAATTTCTCCCATAATAAGCGCACCTAATGGTGTTCTACTGGCTGGTTTAAGTACAAAAGCGCAGCCTGTTGCTATCGCGGGTGCCACCTTATGTGCAGCCAAATTTAATGGAAAATTAAAAGGTGAAATAAACGAACATGGGCCAATAGGCACACGTTTGTACATACCTGTATAACCCTTTGCACGAGGGGTAATTTCAAGATTTAAAACTTCACCATGCATTCGCACAGATTCTTCAGCGGCAATTCTAAAGGTATCGATTAAGCGTGTTACTTCACCACGAGAGTCTTTGATTGGTTTACCCGCTTCGATACATAAAGCATGAGCCAACTCATCAAAGCGTTCTTCAAAACGTTTTACACAATGGTTCAGAATATTCTGGCGTTCGTACGGCGCCATTTTATTTAATGTAGGTTGACTGGCTTCTGCGGCTGCAATTGCTTGATCGATGACCTTCGCATCAGCAAGGGCCGTATAAGTCGCCACTTCATTAGTGTATTTATTAGTAATCGCCAAATCTTGGTTGGCAAATACGGCTTCATTAGCCAGATAGTATGGGTAAGCTTTAGCTAACATAAAAACTCCTAAGTATAATCTGGATTAAATGGCTTCACTGCGCTGGCGTAGTGTTTGATTTAAGGTTTTGTCATTTAACGAATAATCAACGGGCACATCAATTAAATGCACACCAGGCTCAGCTAAACATTTTTGCACTTGCGGCAACAACTCATCGGCTGCAGCTATACGCCAGCCTTTGCCACCGTAACTTTCAACGTATTTAACAAAGTCAGGGTTACCATAATCCAAACCGAAATTTTCAAATTCCATGTTTGCTTGTTTCCATTTGATCATGCCGTAGGCATCATCACGCAGGATGATTACCACTATGTGCAACTTAAGACGCACAGCAGTTTCCAATTCTTGACTGTTCATCATAAAACCACCGTCACCACATACCGAGATCACTGGCTTATCTGGATACACCATTTTCGCTGCCATAGCCGAAGGTAGACCTGCGCCCATTGTTGCTAAGGCGTTATCTAATAGTAAGGTGTTAGGCAAAGCAGCAGGATAGTTACGCGCAAACCAAATTTTATAGACACCGTTATCCAATGTGACTATGCCGTCATCTGGCATGGCGGTACGAATATCTCTGACAAAACGCTCAGGCAAAATGGGGAAACGATCGTCATTTTCACTTTCAGCCTTATGTTCAAGATAAGCTTTATGCGCTGTAAAGAAGAAACTAAAGTCCCAATTAGCGTTGGCAGTAATTTGTTCTTTTACTTGCCATATTGTGTTGGCTATATCACCAATCACTTCCAGTTGTGGAAAATACACGGGGTCAACCGCTGCTGGCTCAAAGTTAATATGGATAACCTGACGACCATCATCCTTCATAAAGAAAGGCGGTTTTTCAACTACATCATGACCCACATTAATGATGAGATCGGCGCTATCAATAACGCGATGCACAAAGTCACCAGCTGATAAGGCTGTGTTACCCATAAATAGGTCGTCACTTTCGTTAAGTACACCTTTACCCATTTGCGTGGTGACATAAGGAATACCTGTTTTGTCTACCAACTCTTTAAGCATCTTGGAGGTTAATTTTCGATTAGCGGCAGCACCAATAAGTAACAATGGAGACTTAGCGGCTGCAATCATTTCAACGGCTCTATTTATCGATTTATATTCTGCGATAGGACGTCGACTCACGCTAGGTGACAACAAATGGGCTGTCGTTGGTTCGGCTGCAATATCTTCTGGTAATTCAATATGCGTAGCACCAGGGCGCTCGTCATGAGCTAGTCTAAACGCTTCACGCACTGCAGATGGAATGCGATCGCCGCTTACCAATTGAGTAGTGTATTTAGTAATAGGACGCATCATATCAACCGCATCAATCACCTGAAAACGCCCTTGCTTACTGGTTTTAACCGGCTTTTGTCCGGTTATCATTAACATTGGCATTGCACCTAATTGTGCATAGGCAGCAGGCGTAACAAGATTCGTCGCTCCCGGGCCAAGGGTTGACAAACAAACGCCAACTTTACCGGTTAATCGACCATATGTAGCAGCCATAAAACCGGCGCCTTGTTCGTGGCGAGTCAAAATAAGCTTAATCGGTGACTCTCGCAAAGATTCAAGTAAATCGAGGTTTTCTTCACCTGGAATACCAAAAATATATTCCACACCTTCGGCTTCGAGGGCTTTTATAAATAAATCAGACGCTTTCATGGGCGCTCCTGTAGTGTTTGTAGGGTTACTAACCAACAACTTATTAGCCGTTTGGATTAATATAGAATGTAAGGTCATAGCCTTTGTTTGTTTTTCTACATACATAATCTGTTTGTTAGTGGTGTACGTAAAGTATAAAAAACCGATTAGCTACATCATTTTTTTATATAGAACAAAACTTTACAAATAATTAACCTTTAAAAATAAGCCATAACTCACACTTTCACTGAGTTTATTTTAAATATAACTAAACCTTAGAAGACCAGGGTTGTTCTACTAGGCATTGAACAATGTCTAACTGCACCTGAGTTGTTGGTGCACGAGTCAATAAGCTACAAGCGTCATTTTCGTTATTTTGCGGCAAAATTAACGACCAGTCACTGCACACCTTTTCTAAATTTATGTGGACCCGATCTAAACTTGAACAAGGAAAGTGATGTGTGAAATTAGCTAAACTATCCACTAATTCAAAAAGTACATTTTGGATATTTGAGGCTAGTTCCTCGGTATATTGCCGCCTAATTGCAGCTGAAAGCATTTGAAAATGTTGCAATTGGGTTGTCAAGAAATGGACAAATTCATCTGCGGAGGTTTGTGTGTTGCCTGTAATTTTTTGTTGATTTTGTTCGTACTTTTTAACCGGTAATCCATCAAGTAAATGATATCCCAGAGCCGCTTTACTGTCTGTGCCGATAGTGGTTGGCAATAATATAACGATACGTTTAGCTACATCGAAAAGTGCCGAAGTGCTGCCTTTTTTAAGCTCTAATTCAACTTCACAGATGGGTGTGCTTTTATTTCCACACTTTACCTGACCGAGGTCCCAGACCAACTCCACTATGTTTCCATCTGAGAATTCAAGTAAATAAACTTTACGCTCGAAGTGGGTAGTAAATAGTATTTCAATTTTAGTTTGTAACTCATCGATATTGATAGTTTTTGGCCATGCTGACAATGGAAACAATCTAAGATCAGGCACATCAACATTTTGCTTGTTTACTGGGTCAAGTTGCACATTATATTCAGGACGCTGATGCAATCCTCCAATGGACTTACCTGAGGTTTTTAACGTTTGTTCAAATTGTTGGTTATTTCCTCGAATTCTTAAACCTATATCGTGTTTTCTTAATGTTCTATCTGAAGTATCAAAATAATGGTTGGTTAATATCAGAGTTTGTTTGGTGATACTGGCACTGAGATGTGGCAGCAACTTTGTTTCAATAACCTCACCAGCGTTTTCACTGGTCAGTAATTTAAGTTCAATTTCGTATTCCATAAAACCTTTTTGGTAGATAAAAGTAAATTTCATTACATTCAGACAACCTTAGCCTTTCAAATTCGACTATTCAATCAAGAATAGTCGCAAAAGCGCATCAGTCCTGCCACTCAATCGACCGAAATACAAATAGTCCCTTGCCTTTCTTTTAGCCAAGCAATACCATTTAGCGCATCTTTTTAGGAGTAAGTTTTTTTTGATTATGCGCAGGCAAATAGTTTTATATTTTTTATGCATAGCTAGCTGTTTTATAAATGCACAGGTTTTGGCTCAAGAGCCGAATGATAGTGAAGGTGAAATTCGCTATATTTCTGACGATTTATTTACCTATTTACATGCAGGTCCAGGACGAAACTTCAGAATTTTAGGCTCTGTTGTGGCCGGCACTCGTGTCACTTTATTACAAGAAGACACTGAGAATAATTTTGTTGAAATCATTGATGACAAACAACGAACTGGTTGGGTAGATGCTGAATTCATCAATGTCAGCAGAAGTGTCAGAGAATTAGTTCCTGGTTTGCAACAACAAGCAGTGAAGACTGAACAAACAATACTCCAACAACGGGAGAGTAATGATTTACTCAACCAACAGATAGCCGATCTCACTTCGCTAAATACAAACTTAAAAAAGAAGCTGAGTGATGCTGAGAAAGAAAATACAGAAATAACTAAAACCCTTGCTGATTACGACCAAACAGCACAAATGGAATGGTTCACCCGAGGGGGGATTGTTGCAGTCATTAGTTTGCTTTTAGGGATTATCCTTACTTATTTACCTAAGAAAAGGCGCAGAAACGATAATTGGATGTAGTTCAGCATCGATGTTTTGTAGAGTAATGACCTGTTTTTAAGACCTGACTCAGACTTTCTCTGACTAAACGACAGCTCGGGTTTTTGGAACCACTAGCCCTACCCTTAAAACCTCTGCATAATAGGGCTATAGCGACGAATTGGAGAAAAATATTATGAAATGGGTGGTGGCAGTTTTGTTCACACTATTTTGTTTGCTCCAATATCGTTTATGGTTCGGTAAAAATAGTGTGCCTGACTTTATGATTTTAAAAAAAGAAGTTGCCCTTCAAGTGATTCAAAATGCCAATTTAAGACAGCGTAATAGTTTGTTAAAAGCTGATATCCATGATTTGAAAATTGGTTTAGAAGCAGCTGAAGAAAGGGCTAGAAATGAATTAGGCCTTATAAAACAAGGCGAAACATTTTATCGTATTTTGCCCTCCAACGAATAAGCATAATGCCCACACTTAACCAGTATTCTGTTGTTGTACCTGCCGCCGGTATCGGTAAACGCATGCAAAAAGACTGCCCTAAACAGTATCTGCAAATTGCCGGTAAAACGATCATTGAACATACCCTGACTAATTTACTAGCGCATAATCAAGTAAAACAGGTGATTGTAGTGCTGAATCCAAACGATAACCTGTTTGCTAAATTATCCATCGCAAGTCATCCCAATATCAAGATAGTAGAGGGTGGGCAAGAACGTTGTGATTCGGTTTTAGCAGGGCTGAAATATCTAACAGATGATGAAGAATGGGTTGTGGTACATGATGCCGCCCGGCCCTGTTTAACTAAAACGGATTTAACTGCGCTTTTACAACTAGCAGAACAAGGAAATTCTGGCGGTATATTAGCTACACCAGTTCGCGATACTATGAAGCGAGCGGTTAATATCAAAGTGAATAAACAAAATATCATCAAAAAAACAGAGTCTAGAGAGAATTTGTGGCACGCATTAACACCTCAATTTTTTAAACTTGCTCTGTTAAAAAAAGCACTCAGTGCAGCAAATGAACAAAACACTGTCATTACTGATGAAGCATCCGCCATTGAGCTTTTGGGTGAAGAGGTAATATTAGTAGCGGGGTCCGCCTCAAATATCAAAATCACACAACCTGAAGATTTATTGTTAGCTGAATTTTATCTGACACAAAAAAAGCTAAACATTAAGGGAGATTTGACTGAAGTATGAGTATTCGAATTGGCCATGGCTATGATGTGCATAAATTTGGAGGAAAGGGTCCTATAGTCATTGCTGGGGTATCTATCGACCATGCGATGGGGTTGATTGCCCATTCTGATGGTGATGTTGTATTACATGCTTTGTGTGATGCATTATTAGGTGCGCTGGCGCTGGGAGATATTGGTAGACATTTTCCAGATACGGATCCAGCACTGTCAGGAGTCGACAGTCGCGAGCTGCTTCGCCACGTATATAAACTGATTACAGATCAGCAATATCAACTAGGTAACTTGGATCTGACTATTGTCGCACAGGCTCCAAAGATGGCGCCGCACATTGAATTAATGCGCGATAATATTGCCGCAGACTTGGACGCTGATATTAACCAAATAAACGTAAAAGCTACCACTACCGAAAAGTTAGGCTTCGCTGGTCGAAAGGAAGGTATCGCAGCCTATGCCGTGGTTTTATTGACTCGCCAAGTAGATACAACCAAATGCAAATAGATCACTGGCTGCACCAATACCCCAAGCTAGATATTTTAGGCCAGTTTAAACTGTCTAATGAAGACTTCCAAGTAACCGAAATTTTAGGTTATGAACCTATTGGTGAGGGTGAGCATATTTATTTATGGGTACGTAAATCTGGGTTAAATACCGCTTATTTAGCCGAACAAATTGCCAAATTTACCAAGCTACCATTAAGAGCGGTCACTTATGCAGGACGCAAAGACAAACATGCACTAACCGAACAATGGTTTAGTGTACATCTTCCTGGCAAAGGTGAGTTTGACTGGACTAAATTTAATGAGCCTGGGGCTGAAGTACTCAAATCAATTCGACACAATAAGAAACTCAGAACAGGTGTTTTAAAAGGTAATAGATTCAATATTACCCTTAGACAGCTCAGATCAACGTCTGGCATTAATGAACGATTACAACAAATTAAACAAGACGGTGTGCCCAATTATTATGGCTCGCAGCGATTTGGAAACACAACCCATGATCCACGAGGCGGAAATTTAGTATTAGCTGAGAAGATGATTAACGGTGAAGCCATCCGTAATCGTAATAAACGCTCTATGGCCATTTCTGCTTTGCGGTCATGGTTATTTAATGAAATGCTAAACAGCCGATTGCAAAATGATTGTTTAAACAAACCTCTAAACGGTGATGTAATGCAATTGGCTGGCAGTAATAGTTTTTTCTGTGCTCAACAAATAGATAGCAGTATCATTCAGCGATTAAGCAAGCGCGATATTTATCTTTCAGCTCCACTATGGGGAAAGGGACAGCTAGCCAGCGAATCTGATGCGTTGCAGTTCGAGCAAAATTTAGCACAACAACATCGTATTATCGCCAAAACACTTGAAGATTTAGGCTTACAACAGGAAAGAAGAGCAATTAACTTATTTCCAAATGATCTAGAATGGTCTTTGGCAGATGATACATTAAACCTAACATTCTCACTTCCGGCAGGCACCTTTGCTACATCGGTATTGCGAGAATTAGTAGATATACAAGATAACAACCTTGCCAAGATTTAAAACGCAGGATCATTCAAATTTACACCTAAGAATAATAAAAATAGGCACGACATGAGATTAACATCACGTAAAGGTGAAAGCCTTGCTCAACTTTTACACAAAGAAGGCATCAGCAACACTAAAGTCCTGACCGCTATTGCCAATACACCTAGAGAGCTTTTTTTACCTGACGCCTTAAAACACAAAGCTTATCAAAACACGGCATTGCCTATTGGTCAGGGCCAAACCATATCTCAGCCCTACATTGTAGCTCGGATGACTGAGTTATTATTAGAGTCAGACAATCAAGCTCAAACCGTCTTAGAAATCGGCACAGGTTCAGGTTACCAAACAGCAGTACTGGCGCAATTATTTACCAGTGTTTACTCAGTAGAAAGAATAAAAACACTGCAATTTCAAGCCAAACGAAGAATGAATCAACTGGACTTACACAACGTCAAAATGAAACATGGTGACGGGTGGTTAGGCTGGAGTAGTAAAGGGCCGTACGATGCCATCATAGTGACCGCAGCCGCAAGTTCAATGCCAGAGAAGTTATATCAGCAACTTAATGACGGCGGCCGTTTGATTATTCCGGTAGGAGAAGAAAACCAACAGTTACATTGTATTACCAAATGCGGAGATGAATTTGAATCAAAGATTATCGAAGCCGTTAGGTTTGTCCCTTTAGTGGCCGGAGATATTATTTGAAAAGTTTAAGAACAAAATCCGACTATGCAGGCGTTGCCGTTAGAGGCATTTTGATGGGCGCAGCCGATGCTGTACCCGGCGTATCTGGTGGCACTATTGCATTTATGACGGGCATTTATGAAGAACTAATATTTTCTCTTAAACAGTGCAGTGGTAGTGCAATAAAAGTATTGTTAAAGAGCGGCATTAAGGCCACTTGGCAACATATTAACGGTAGTTTTCTACTAGCTCTATTCAGTGGTATTGTTATCAGCATATTAACTCTATCCAGAGTGGTCTTATACCTTCTGGTTAACCATCCAATACTATTATGGTCATTCTTTTTTGGACTGATATTGGCAGCAGTGTGGTCTGTGGTTAGACATATAGAAAAATGGGAAATTGGCATCATCGTCACTTTTCTAATAGGTACCGTGAGTGCATTTTTTATTACGACCATAAGCCCTACCACAATCGAAACATCGCCTTTCATCGTATTTTTATCCGGCATGATTGCTATCTGCGCCATGATTTTACCAGGTATCTCTGGTAGCTTTATTTTACTGCTCTTAGGTATGTATGCGCCTATGTTGATGGCGGTGAAGGAATTACAATTCATGACACTGTTTATTTTTGCCGGAGGATGTGCGACAGGCTTATTGAGCTTCTCCCATGTGTTAAGTTGGATGTTTAAACATTATAAAACGATGACATTGGCTTTATTAGGTGGCTTTATGCTGGGCTCTTTGAACAAGGTTTGGCCATGGAAACAAACCATTGAAACAGTGATTGATCGCCACGGTAAAGAAATACCTCTGGTTCAAAACAATATATTGCCACACACCTTTGAAACACTAAACACGCAACCCGCGTATATGTGGTATGCCATTCTATTGATGTTATTTGGTATGGGAATGGTAGTGATGCTAGAAAAAATGGGCGACAAATCTGCCAATAATTAATGAATAACTTTAGCCAAACAGCGGGGCATTTAACTCACAAGCTAACATATGTACTTGTTTTACTGTGTTGCGTACTCAATATAAGTTGCGCTAACCGCAGTCGACCCGCTCCAGTTTCTGAACTATACCAAGGTAAAACCTTTAGAGATTTTGAACAACAAGCCTATTCAGCAAAGACATATCAGGTCAAAGCCGGAGATACTCTATATTCTATTGCTTGGTACTCAGGGAACGACTACAGGGATTTAGCCAGAATAAATAAGATTTCACCGCCCTATCAAATACAACCCGGCCAACTTTTAACACTGGTCGCGTTGCCAAAGTCAATCCTACGAAAGTCGAACAAGACCACTGGTCAGACTTCAAAAGTAATTGTAAATCAACCTGTTGACCCTTCTAAAAAGCAGGCGTATGGTGAAAGTGAACAAAATGTAAATAAGGGTTCAATTGGACCTGCTACCGGTCAATTTCCTGATCGAGTTAAAAGTTGGCATTGGCCTACACATGAAACTGTTTCACGTGGTTTTTCGGCCAAAGAACAAGGCAACAAAGGCTTAGATTTTTCAGGGAAACTTGGGCTACCAATTTTGGCAGCCGCCGATGGGAAAATAGTATACACGGGCAATGCATTACGTGGTTTTGGAAAATTAGTAATTATCAAGCATTCCGATGCGTTTTTAACAGCCTATGCACATAATGATAGTATGTTAGTAAAAGAGCAGCAGTGGGTTTCGGCAGGCCAGAAAATTGCCACTATGGGTAGAAGTGGAACCGATAAGGTTAAGCTTCATTTTGAAGTAAGATACAAAGGAAAATCGATTGATCCTTTGCGCTATCTACCCAATAGATAATACTAATTGATAATAACAATAAATTATAAAAAGCATAAATTAGGAGAATAGATACATAAAAATACTACCGTTAAGGAGTTAACCTCATGGGTCAAGAAAAAACTGTTCTAGTAGAAGTTGATGCTTTCAGTGATATTGAAAATGCCGTAGAGCGAGAGCTGGCTAAGGCCGAAAAAAAGGCTGAGGAACAACTAGAAGATATTTTAGCCAATAAAGAAGATAAACCAAAAAATCTTGATGCAACTCAATTGTATTTAGGTGAAATTGGATTTTCCCCACTATTATCCGCAGAAGAAGAAGTATACTTTTCAAGAAGAGCCCTAAAAGGCGATGAAGCATCTCGAAAACGAATGATTGTAAGTAACCTTCGTTTAGTCGTAAAAATAGCAAGACGTTATAATAATCGCGGTTTAGCCTTGCTTGATTTGGTTGAAGAAGGAAATTTAGGCCTTATTCGCGCTGTAGAGAAATTTGATCCCGAACGAGGATTTAGATTTTCAACCTATGCTACTTGGTGGATTAGACAAACCATTGAACGGGCTATTATGAACCAAACCCGCACCATTCGTTTACCTATTCATGTGGTAAAAGAATTAAATGTCTACCTTCGAGCAGCTCGAGAGCTTTCACAAAAACTAGATCATGAACCAACCGCAGAAGAAATTGCTGAATCACTCGACAAGCCTGTTCGTGACGTTACCAAAATGTTGCGATTAAACGAAAGAATCACCTCTGTTGACACCCCTACTGGTGGAGAAAACGATAAGGTTTTACTGGATGTCATTGCTGATGACAAAGGCCATGGTCCTGAGGAAGATCTTCAAGATTCAGATATCAAACTGAATATCATCAAATGGTTAGAAGATCTCAATCCTAAGCAACGTGAAGTGCTAGCAAGGCGCTTTGGATTATTAGGTTATGAACCTTCAACTTTAGAGGATGTAGGTGTAGAAATTGGTTTAACTCGTGAAAGAGTGCGTCAAATACAAGTTGAAGCATTACGTCGGCTTAGAGACATGTTGGGACACAAAGGTTTAGACTTAGAAGCGTTATTTAATAAGCTTACTTAGCTTAAATGCTACAGTGCAAAAAAAAGCCTCTAATGAGGCTTTTTTAGTTTTAAGACAGAGGATTTCGAAAGTTTACAGAGCACCAGTAGCCGCGGCATAATTTGGCTCTTCAGTGGTCTCAGCTACCTGTTCAGTGTGAACAACTGTACCTGTTTCATCAATCACCACTATACTGCGAGACAATAATCCAGCCAACGGACCATCGCTAAAACTCACGCCATAGTCGGCGCCAAAGCTGCCTCTAAAACTTGAGCCTGTTGCCACATTGTCAATCCCTTCTGCACCACAGAACCGTGCTGCTGCAAAGGGCAGGTCAGCGGAAACACATAACACTTTTGTATTATCTAAATCACTCGCTTTTTGATTAAAAGTACGGATTGAAGTGGCACATACTCCAGTATCAACTGAAGGGAAAATATTCAGAATTAATTTCGAACCTGCGTAATCTGCTAATGTAGTTTCTGATAAGTCAGTTTCTACCAAAGTAAAACTAGGAGCCTGAGTTCCTACTTTTGGTAATTCACCCACTGTATTAAAGGCGTTGCCTTGCAATGTCACTGTAGCCATTTTTTATTCCATATAATTTGAGGTAGTAGTAAGCCATTATTGTAGCTTAAAAAATTAAATGCATAACAATACCAATCACCATAAGTAATTACCTTCTCAGCAACGCCTTATTCAAAATAGGCTCAATGATTTCAAAAATGGGCTTCTACTGATAGAAATAGATACAAGATAAGATTCGCTAGATTGTAATTATCTGAGTATTATTCACTATCATTTTAGGTCTCCACAAGATCACATCCATGAACTCTACAATAAGATTAATCATTTCAGCCGTTATCTCGTTTTGTTTTTACTTTGCGTGGTCATATTGGGCGAACGGAATGGCTACAGAAGATCAAGAATTAATACTTAGGTCAGCATTAGTGCAGGGAACACTCAGCGCAACAATTACGATTTTATTTACCTTCATTTTAGAGAAATCAGTGTCTAAATTCAGTGAAAGTTACTTATCCCTTATGTTTGTTGTGCCAATTATCTGCACAGTGCACTCCAAGACCTCTCAAAATATTGCGATTTTTAGGACCTTTAAACGTGCACTAGATAATTCGGCCAAATATCTAAATAACAATGTTGTCCCTGGTAGTTTGTTAGCGCCTTTGTTACCTATAGCAATCCAGTCCAGCATTGCCATTGGTGTTAACTGGGTTAACCAAACACCTAACCTATGGTTAACCGTAACACCTAGTATTTTAATTACTGCTATTTATGGCTATGTGTATACCTACACCTTGTTATCAAAACCTAAACAGCCTGTTTTGCAAGAGTAATAAAACGATAGACATAAGGATTTGCGGGATCTGCTTGATGACCTTCATTATCGATCTCTTTCCAAGAGTACTCGGCCTCGTAATCAGGAAAATGTGTATCTCCATCAACTTCTAGTTCGATTTGAGTCAAATAAAGTTGATGGCAAAACGCGAGGAAATGCTGATAAATAGTACCCCCACCTATTATCATCACTTCAGGGGAATCGATTTTCTGCAGAGCGCAATATTCTGCCGCTACATCTATAGCCTGTTCGCAACTATTTACCACTGTTGCATCCGTTAGGGTAAAATCAACATCAGAACTAACCACTATATTAAGCCTACCAGGTAAAGCTTTACCGATAGATACGTAAGTTTTACGCCCCATAATAATGGGTTTACCTAAGGTGATTTCTTTAAAATGTTTTAAATCAGCTGGCAAATGCCAAGGCATAGAGTTGTCGGCGCCGATGACTCGGTTGTTTGCCATTGCTGCAATCATTGAAATTTGCATCATATCGAGGTGAGTTCTTTCAGAAGAGTGTGTAGTTGGCGAAGTATATAAGAATTAAACCGAGTCAGAAATACGTTTCTGGCTCGGTTCTAATTTATTAAAGAACTAACTATCCCTTGGTGTAAACAACTTCAACACCAGAGTCGTCGTCATCATCGTCATCAAAGTCGTCATCATCATAAGCGTCTTCAATAGTATCTTTGTGATAGGTATCCCACTTGAATCCTGTCTCTTCTTCCTCTATCTCAGGTGCCGCTTCTTCTGGCATTGCTTCAATAAAATCCATAGATTTCATACACAACTCATGCGTACCAATTTTTTGGAATGCGGATATTTGAAAGTACTCATCTTGCCATTCAAGTGCATCGGCAATCTGCTTACACAACTCATTAGCTTCATCTTCAAGCATCAAGTCGACTTTATTAAAGACTAACCAACGAGGTTTAGCTGCAAGCTTAGGACTATATTTTTCGAGCTCAGCAACAATCGCCTTAGCATTTTCGACAGGGTCTGAACCGTCAGCAGGCATCAAATCGACCAAATGTAATAACACTCTGCAGCGCTCTAAATGCTTTAAAAATTGAATGCCAAGACCTGCACCTTCAGCTGCACCTTCAATTAAGCCCGGAATATCAGCAATAACAAAACTGCGCATTGAATCTAAACGCACCACACCTAAATTCGGTACTAGGGTCGTAAAAGGGTAATCAGCTACTTTAGGTTTGGCCGCTGAAACACTACGGATAAAGGTAGATTTACCAGCATTAGGCATACCCAATAAGCCCACATCGGCCAGCAACATCAGCTCTAATTTCAGATGCCTGACTTCACCCGGCGTACCGTCTGTTTTTTGTCTTGGTGCGCGATTGGTACTGGTTTTAAAACGAGCATTACCCAAACCATGATAACCGCCTTGCGCCACTTTCATACGCTGTGTATGTTTAGTTAAGTCACCCAATACTTCGCCGGTTTCACTATCAGTTGCACGGGTTCCAACGGGCACTTTAATTTCTAAATCAACGCCACCTCTACCAGTACAGTTGGCACTCTGGCCTTTTTTGCCGTGCTCAGCACGATGAAATCGCTCAAAACGATAATCGATCAAGGTGTTTAAGTTTTCATCAGCAACCAAATAGATGCTTCCGCCGTCACCACCATCACCACCGTCTGGACCACCATCCGGCACGTATTTTTCACGGCGAAAACCGACTACACCATTACCGCCATTACCCGCGTCAACGCGGATATCAGCTTCATCTACAAATTTCATGACTTAATGACACCTTGAAAGTTACCCAATTGAATCTAGTATAGCATTCCTCAAATGGATTCACTTTTTACCGATTCAACAAAAAGCCCCGCATAAAGCGGGGCTTTTTAAAAAATTTATGGATTATCGCTTATTAAGCAACAATGCTCACAAATTTACGATTTTTAGGACCTTTTACTTCAAACTGAACTTTACCATCAGATAAAGCGAATAAAGTATGATCTTTACCAATACCCATATTGTTACCAGCGTGGAATTTAGTACCACGTTGACGAACAATAATGTTACCGGCTAAAACTGACTCACCACCGTAACGCTTAACACCTAGGCGTTTACTTTCTGAATCACGGCCGTTGTTAGTACTACCACCAGCTTTTTTATGTGCCATTTGTATATACTCCTATTAAGCGCTAATACCAGTGATTTTCACTTCCGTGAACCACTGACGATGACCTTGTGTGGTGCGTGAATGTTTACGACGACGGAACTTAACGATTTTTACTTTCTCGCCACGTCCGTGAGTTACAACTTCGGCTGTAACTTTGGTACCACTTACATAAGGGGTACCAATTTTAATATCGTCACCATTACTTACCATTAACACGTCACCGAATTCTATTGACTCACCTGGAGCCACTTCGATTTTTTCTAGGCGAAGGGTTTGACCTTCAGCCACACGGTGTTGTTTACCACCACTTTGGAAAACCGCGTACATAATTAAACTCCGCACTGTGTCTCTTGACACTTATATTCAAAAACAGGCGGCGAATTGTACGTGAACATATAGCACCGATCAAGCCCGTTTCTGAATTAATTTGGTTAAATATCAAACGCATTGAACTAGCTTAAGGTTTTTCACGCAATTAGACCAAAGTGCCACTAGATACCCCGAAAAAATTCTGTAAAATCCACATGCTAATCTGCAGCTAACAACTGAACTTCATTCCAAAATGGGTAAAAACGGCAGTATGAAATTAGAAACAATTAATCAACTTGCTCATAAAGATATGCTGGCGGTAAATGGGCTTATTCAAAAGCAAGTCGATTCAGACGTATCGTTGATTAACCAACTAGGCTTTTATATTGTCAATAGTGGAGGAAAACGTCTAAGGCCACTTTTGACTGTACTCGCTGCAAGAGCCTTAGGCATTCAAACAGAGCAGCATCATACCTTGGCGGCTATCATCGAGTTTATTCATACTGCCACCTTACTTCACGATGACGTCGTCGACGAGTCCACCATGCGCCGCGGTAAAGAAACGGCAAACGCCGTATTTGGTAACCAAGCTAGCGTATTAGTAGGCGACTTTCTTTATACCCGCTCATTTCAAATGATGGTGAGTCTAGATCGTATGCGTGTAATGAAAATTTTGTCTGATGCAACCAATGTCATAGCGGAAGGTGAAGTTTTACAGTTAATGAACTGTAATGATCCCGAAACCAGCGAAGAAAGCTATATGCAGGTTATTTATAGTAAAACGGCTCGTTTATTTGAAGCTGCTACTTTACTTGCCGCTGTATTAACCGACCAAAATGAAGAAATAGAACTTGCCATGCAAGAGTATGGAAAGTACTTAGGTACGGCCTTCCAATTAGTAGACGACATTCTTGACTACGCAGCAGATCCCGAAGAAATGGGCAAAAACGTGGGAGATGATTTAGCTGAGGGGAAACCTACCTTACCACTACTTTATGCAATGTGGCATGGCACTGAACAACAAAGAACACTGATAAAAGAAGCCATTGAAACCGGTAATGGATTACAATACTTTACTCAGATCATGTCCGCTATGGAACAAACTGGCGCCTTAACCTATACCAAAGACCAAGCATTAACTGCCTCAAGAAATGCAATAAATGCACTACAACCTTTAGCTGAATCAAAATTTAAAGAAGCCTTGATTGCATTGGCAAATATTGCTGTTGAGAGAGCTACTTAGTTTATGCAAATTTAAACTTATGTATTGGTCAAAAAAAAACTCGACTATTGTCGAGTTTTTTTATTTTTAAAGCATTAACATTTATTCTTAAGCCAATCTAACATTTCTGTATATAGCTTGGTTTTATGACGATAATACAAGGTATTGTAAAAATGGTCTGCACCTTCTAACTCAACGTATTTGAAGTCTTTATCGAGCTTATTTAATTCGTCTACGAATAGACGACTCTGCTCTACGGGCACACGTTGATCGATATCACCGTGAATAATGAGCAAAGGTATATTGACCTTATCTGCTTGTTCAATGGGTGATACACCTTTAACAGTGGGCGCTTGAAAGATTCGACCGAATCTATTTGCGCCAAAAAGTGTTGCATTTATTCGGCTCAAGTCAGTTACACCGGCTCCAGCAATGGAACATTGATAGATATTATTTTCGCGCATCGAACCAGCAAAAGCAGCATAACCACCATAACTCCAGCCAAAAATGGCTAACCTGTCTTTATCTGCTAAACCTTTTTTAACTAAATAAAGGGCTGCATCATCATTATCGTCCTGCATTTCAAGGCCCCACTTTTTATCTCCAGCCTTCCAATGCTCCAATCCATAACCTGTAGAACCTCTATATTGAGGCTGGATAACCATATAACCATGATGGGCTAATAACTGACTCCATTCGTCATAAATCACCACGTCTCTTACCCAAGGGCCACCATGTGGCATAACAACTGCTGGAAAAGGGCCTTTTCCACTAGGAACAGTAATGTAAGCATGGATTTTTCGACCATCTCGGGCAGTATATTTAACATATTTTACTGATGATAAGTGTTCTGGCTTGATTAACGGAAACCTTTCCCCTAAAAAGTCCAGTTTCTTTTTATCAGTTAATAAGAAATAACTTCCAGGATCTTTGGCAGATGAAGTACTAATGATAATCGCATTATCATCCTCTGAACGACTAACTAACGAGACCACCTTTTTAGGAAATAACGCTTCTACTCCTTTAAATAAGGCTTCTTCGTTTGGATCAACAAACACTCGCTTGGGGTGTTTACTAGTATAGGTATAACCTAATAGCTGTCCACGAGTAGCAGATTTTCGGCTTAAAAGAACACTGTCTGCATCTACCGATTTCAAACCAAAAAGTCTCTCTGAATAAGTGTTGGTTTTGATGTTGTAGGTGTATATGCCGGCTAAGTTTTCTTTTAAATTGGCCCTTACATACACTTCATCAGGATTTTCATGAGAAAAATACAAAAACTCCCACTCTTCGCGATTTTCCGGAGAATTACTGTAAATTTCACGCCATTTAGACTCACCTTTTACCCGGGCATACTGCTTTATTGAATTTGAAGCCGCGTCATAACCAGAAGCAGCTCTGATTTCTCCATAAGGGTCAGGAACAAAACCACCGCTGATTTTTTCATTACCGCGCAAAACAGTCTTAGTGGCGCCAGTATTAATGTTGTATCGGATCACATCCGGTATCCGATTGTCATTAATATCTCGCGTTAACAAAATATAATCTGGCTCGTCGGACAAAGTGTCTAAAACACCATAATTAGCTCTATTTTCCTTAGGAAAGGGGATACGCCAAGAGCCTTTTCCATCTGCATTCACGATGGCGGCTTTTGTAACCCAATAGTTATCATTTCCATCTTGAATATTTTGGGTAAATTGGACAAGTATTTTTTCATTATTCAACCAGCCAATATTCGTAATTTCCATGCGGTCGGCACCAAGTCGCACAGGATCTGATTTCAAATCTTTGGTGGAATAAATCTCTACTATGTAGTCGCCATTTTTACTGGTGGCTCTCACAATGGCAATTTTTGACCCATCCAAAGATACTGTTGCCTGATTCATGGCCGGCAAGGTAGCAAAGGCATCAAGAGGCAATGTTTCGCGCTCTTTATTGGCTGCTTGGACAGCCATGCAGGTAGATAATATGATTGATATTATCGCCATTTTAACAACAAATGGGGATTGTCTAAACATGTCTTTCTCTCTTTAAAAGTGACATAAAAGTCCTTAACGAAAAAGGGCTCATAACAAAGTTACTTGCCTGAGCCCTATGCTTTATTTGAGTATTATGCCTTAGAAAGTATAACCAACACTCATATAGGCTGAACGACCAAATAAGTCATAACCAACACCTAGAGGGATATTACGCGTGGAGAATACTCCGCCGCCATCAACTACTGGTGGTGCATCATTAAAGATGTTTTGTATACCCATAGTGACAGTGTAATTATCGCCAGTATAATTCACTGAGGCACTATGAGTTGTGTATGTTTCTGTGTAATACACAGGACGACACAATACATCTAAGCCATCACACGGTGTGTATGTATCAAAGTCATCCGGATCATCCGCTTCACCGTCACCGATATAGCGGCTAAACCAGTTAAATCTGAAATCACGGTAGCTAAATGACAATCTTGCACTGGCACGCCATTCTGGGAAGGCCGGCTCACCAAAGTTGTCGTCATACAGGCCTAAAACATCAGATTCAGCAGAGTCGAGCTGAGTTGCTTGTAAGTCAAGTGTTACACCTAACTCATTATCGCCAACCACAAAATCCTGTTGATAGAAAAGATTGTAGTCAGTACCTGAAGAACCTTCTAAGCCGATATTAACAAATGATGCATTAACGCCACTTAATCTGCCTGTTGTTGCATCACGTTGCACCGCGCCACAGAACCCACTGGTACCATCTGGTACTTCAATATTGTCGTAACACTGGTTAACTAAGAAGCCACCACTTGGCTCAGCAACACTATTAGTGATTTCAATATCATACTTAGTGATACCAAAAGTCATGTCAAACTCTTCACTGAAAGGATTTTCAATAACAAAACCATATGTTTTAGATAAAGACGTTTCAGGATTCAACTCTTGCGTACCACCAGTCGTAACTTCAGTACTAGTATTAGCAGTAAACCCATTATCAGTCTCTGTACCTAAACCTAATGTCAGAGGATCAACACCGTTGTTAATACAAGAAGTTATAATACGACTCTCACGGGTATCATTTTCAGCATTATAAACTTGAGCCACACTCACGCCTAAATCTGTATCACGGGCCGCTTCAGGCACTACACAGGGGTCTGATATGGTAGAAAAACCAGAAGTACCATTTAGGAAACGCTCACGTAAATTAGGTGCACGATAAGATGTGCCCCTTGTACCACGAATAGTTAACCATTCAGTAGGACGATATACCGCTTTTAAACTATAAATAGTTTCAGCATCATAAAAACTTTCTTCAGTCCAACGACCTGCGGCAGTAATAGTCAATTCTTCTGCGAATTTAGCGCCTCTGATTAATGGTAACTCAGTTTCAAAATACAATTCACGAATATCACGGCTACCATCAGCACCTTCATCTGAGAAATATCCCCATAGCAGGCCTTCAGCAGCTACATCATTGGCGTCTGTGATAATTTCGTCTTTTCTAAATTCAGCACCGACTACCAAAGGCACGATTTGATCGTTCCAAGGTAATTTATAAAGGTCGCCAGTAACATAGCCAGAGATTACCGTCTGCTTAACTTCAGTAATGATCTCACGACTTGTGAAAAGATAATCTTTCTCAGCTTCAGTGAATGCACCACCGCCCAACTGATAAATATTCGGCGCAAACAGGTTAACTGGAACACAACCTGCTCCACAAGTAACAGAACCATCAGCATTTCTAACCGAGTTATCCAGTGAATCAACTAATTTTGCTTCACTGACACCTACTATGCTGTTTTTTCCCTTAGACGCACTATAATTTAATGCTACTTCGTAGGTCCAAGACCCTTCACCAAAACCATCAAATGCGCCAATATTGCCATCAACACCACCTACTAGACGATATTGGTATACATCAACAACATTGGTGTCTCTGTCGTCACGAATACTGACTATAGGACGCATACGTGTGCGAGTATCGCCAAAAAACGCATCTAAGCCACTGCCTGCATAACAGTTCTGGCCATTGATAGGATCTGTTCCGCAAGGGTTATAAGGGTTGTCTGCTCCTACCCATTGGAAAAATTGTCCACCTGGGTTAAAGACATCAGAGGCTCTGTTAGCATATAACGCTTCGAAGAAAACTCGAGTGTCATTATCATCTTGTAAAAGATAATCACCGTTTGCGAACAAACTAATACGCTGAACCGCGCTGACCCAGTCTGCACCATTTACATAATCAGTACGGCCTAAGCTGTAAAAGGGGTCTTGAAAATCAAAATCTCTCAATCCATCGCCATTGCCATCAAAGATAGCAACGTCATCAATGCCATCACCATTACTATCAGCAGCGACTGTACCGTTAATGAAAGGAATATTGCCTATAGAGGTAGTAGATTCAGATAAACCGGGAACGCCAATATTTGAAAAGCCAGGTGTATAATAAAGTGAACCAAAGAAACCGTCTTGTTGAACACGGTTACTAAGTGGAAAAATATCACATGAATCTGCAGGCGTAGGATTAGGACCTATGCCCCTAAACTCTGTATAAATTCCGCCGTCATCCCCTTCATAATAAAGTTCGTCACAGTTACTGGCGAAATCGTTCTCTTTGTACGACTGGGCGTTACGATCGTAATATTCAGCTGAAATATTGAACGAGTAATTATCACCACTTGTTCCATAAATTCCAGAAAAAGTTAATTCTTCACCGCCACCTGATGAAGGAGCACTGAAACTACTTTGAAAGTCAAAGCCGTCTACATCTTTACGTAATACAACGTTGGCAACACCAGCAATAGCGTCTGAACCGTATACCGTAGATGCACCGTCGAATAAGTTTTCGATTCTGTCAATCATAACAGCTGGGATCAAGTTTAAATCTGGGGAAACAGGCGCGCCACCTACACCGGCTGGAGCAACACGTCGTCCATTTATTAACACTAATGTTCTGCCGGCACCTAAGCCACGGAAACCGATAGTGGATGAACCTGGACCATTGTCCAAAACAAAACCACCAAAGGTGTTGTCGATTTGTAAACCCGATGCTTGGTTCGTGGTTTGTAACATTTCACTCGCATCAAAAAGGCCAAGTTCACGTGAAACGCCACCATCAATAATTTGGATGGGAGACGCACTAGTAAATTCAGCGCGTTTAATACGCGAACCTGTTACTACTACTTTTTCTATTTCTTCTTCTACTTCTTCTATCTCATCGATAGCAGCTTCTTGAGCATAAGTTGGTATTGCAGTCAAACACCCTAGAGCCATTAAAACGGCATAGGAAGATCGACGCATACGCGTAGATAATGTTTTGTTCATATGATTTCTCCTGGATAGTGTAAACTCGGATATTATTTATTATTTTAACCGAACATATAATATAACCAATTTTTAGACTAAATGGTTCACTTTCCAGCAGTTTTCTTGATTTTAAATCAAAGTATCAAAAAACCATATGTTTTTGGGTTATTTTTTATCCAACCTAATCCGTCCACTAACAGTCGACACATTCACTTTGGCACTGCCTCCGTTTAATGAAAACTTTAACCAGCGGTTAGGCCCATACTTGGCTTTTTGTTCTTTATCAGCAGACAAATTATTGGTGATTTTTCCACCTGCATGACCTTCAATGTCAAACCTAGCTGAAACATCACTTTGTAAATAAAGACGAATCAAGCCACCCACTGAAGAGGCTTCAATTTCACCGTTTCTTTCAAGATCCAGCTTCGCTTCGATTGAGCCGTTTACTGTATCCATATTTAACTGATTAACCTTACCAAGCTCTAATTCAATATCGCCATTAACAGTTTCCACGTTGATATCGCCACTTTCACTGAACACTTCGATGTTGCCATTGACCGACTCGTAAGAGTCTTCTTTACCTTTTGAACTACGGGAGTCAATTGTGCCGTTCACAGTGCTTATTCTTACGTCACCTTCTAAACTATCCGCTGCTATTCGACCATTTACAGATTCAAGACGGATACGTCCAGCTAACTCTTTCACATCAATAGAACCATTTACTGTTTCAACTTTTGCACCACCACGTACTTGTGCTAATTCAACATCAGCATTCACTGCGCTGTAATACACCTTACTTTGCCGAGGAATAAATATCTCTAAATTGTCCCCTTTATCTGAGCCCCAATTTCCCCAACCATTATTATTCTTAACTTTGACTTTGATAAGCACTTCATTACCATCTTTTTCAAAGATGAACTTGTCTGTCCTGTCACCTAAAGTGCCCGTTACTTTTACCTCGGACTTATCCCAGGCAATCACCTTGGCAGATCCATTTACATGTTCAATTTGAACATAAGGGGTCTTCGACACATCCAATGAACGGTCGATTTTTTCATCCGCTAAAACAGTCCAACTTAGGCATAAAAAGCCGGCAAACATTAATAATTTTTTCATTTCAATACTCCTAAAAACTCAGCACTTTAAATTTGTGACATTTGTTGCCATTTTGGTGAATGCACGCGCTCAATTAAATTAATTTGTTGTTGATGTACACTTTGCAGCATCTTTAATAGCGCCATATTATTTGGCTCATTTTCTAATGCCGTTTTTATCGCATCAGCGGCATCATCTAGTTCTATTAGTTGGTCTTGCCAATTTTGGGTCAGTGCAGGTTGATCTTGAAAGCTAACCAATAAAGCATTCTTTTGCTCTAAATGTTGCTTACTTAACGACGCGACCAAATCTACACCAGTTAAAGATACAGGCTGTTGATTAACCGCTAACCAGCCAATCAACCCGAATATGGCTATCGTAGCTGCAACCAAATACATTTTATTTCCTGCCACTACAGGGGGTGAATCTGCAATCTCACTGGACAACGCTAACTCGATGCCTGGCCATAAATCCTTATCAGGCTGAAGTTCTTTATCTACATTAGCTAATTGTTCCGCTAACGTTTGTTCAAAATTAGCTTTACTCATATCCCATCCACTCCTTCAACAAATGCTTGGCGCGGTGAAATTGCGCTTTACTCGAGCCTACGGCCATATCAGTCATAGTGGCTATTTCTTCATGTCGATAACCTTCAATTGCATGTAGCACAAATACAATTCGAGCCCTCTCTGGCAGTCTTGCAACATAACTTTCTATATCAACACTACTGCTCGACTCATCTGCCTCTGCGTTCATAGCTACAGAATCTTCAATATTAAACATCTTCTGCAACCATCCCTTTTGCTTACGTATATAAGAAATAGTGATGTTTGAAGTGACAGTGTGAAGCCAAGTTGAAAACTTGCTATCACCTTTAAAATTACCGATTTTTCGCCACAACTGAATAAACACTTCTTGCGCAGCATCCTCAGCTAACATCTTTTCACCCGTCAGCCGAAAACACAGCCCATACACTTGTCCAATGTATGTTTGATACAATCGGTTATAAGCTTGTTTGTCTCCGTTCTGCACCGCTTTAATTAAGTCCCACTCACTTTTTGTGGCAAACTTATGCTGAGCAGCAACGACATTTCCTTGGTTAGCCAATCTAAGCTCTTACTCTTGTTGTGTTAAAAGATTAGTCGCAGAGTAGATCACAAAGGTTTAAAGCACCAAAAAAATAATTAAAATGAGTAGAAATAATTATGAAAATCATTGGTTTATATTCAGGGTCTTTATCTAACATTGGTGAGAAACGCAGCCCAACAGGTATTTATAAACAATCAGTAGAACTAGTGTCAGTCAATGAATTAGGCATAGTAGGTGATATTCAAGCAGATAAACGTTTCCACGGGGGACCTGAAAAGGCATTACATCAGTATGCACTGTACAGCTACGAAAAAATCATTAAGCGATACCCTCTTCTGTATAAAAAAGCCAAGCCAGGGATGATCGGCGAAAACTTATCGGCAGCGGATATGAACGAACACAATGTGTGTATTGGTGATATCTACAAGCTAGGTAGTGCCATAGTGCAAGTTAGCTCGCCCCGTATTCCCTGTTGGAAAATTGATGCTAAGTTTAAGCAACCTGATTTACATCAATTTATTAGTCAGCATAGGCTTAATGGTTGGTACTACCGTGTTTTAGAAGCAGGGCACATCAAACTAAATGACGAATTCCTGTTACAACAAAGACCTAATACAAATATCAGCATTGATACTATGCTAAAGGTTATCCATGGCAAAGCTAAAGCGCAGCTAATTGAACTGGCTACTAACGCTACCGGCCTAGATCCAGAATGGAAAGAACGGCTAACAAACAAATACCATTTAGATTAGAGAAAAAATATGGAACAAAATTTATTAGAGAAAACCGGTAAAACACTGGACGAATGGAAGCGGTTATTGGCACAAAAACCGTTTAGCAAACATGCCGAATACACTACCTTCCTCAAAAATGAACATGCTATTACTCATGGTTTTGCCAATTTTATTGCTTTGAAGTTTCGTGAAGCGGATGCAGGTTCGTCTAATGCGGAAGATTTAATTGCCAACCAATATAAAGGCAAAGAAAACCTCAAACCACTCTTTGACAAGTTACACGCGGCAATCAAAAACCTAGGGCATGATGTTGAAGTGGCCCCCAAAAAATCAGCGGTCAGTATGCGGGTAAAAAGACAATTTTCGCTTATTCAGCCATCGACCAAAAAACGCATCGATTTGGGTCTTAAACTTAATGACACACCTTATGAAGGTAGGCTTGAAACGTCGGGACCATTTGGCACTATGTGTACTCATAGAGTGCAAATTACCGAGGTTAATCAAATTGATGATGAGTTGTTAGGGTGGTTAAAAGAAGCCTATGAACAAGCGAAATAATGAATTTTAAACATAAAAAAACACCGCTAAATTAGCGGTGTTTTTAGATACTCAAAACAAGCAGCAATTATGCTTCTTGAATTATAACCAACTTGATAGTGGCAGTAACGTCTGAGTGAATTTGCAAATCGATTTCGAATTCGCCAGTTTCACGTAAAGTACCAACAGGTAATTTAACTTCCGATTTAGTCACTTCAACACCAGCAGCAGTAATTGCGTTAGCTATATCGCGTGTACCGACAGAACCAAACAATTTACCTTCATCACCAGCAGGAGAAGCGATAGTCACTTCACCTAACGCAGCGATTTTATCTGCACGGGCCTGTGCTGCAGCATGTTGTTCAGCAATTTTTGCTTCCAACTCAGCACGACGCGCTTCAAATTTTTCTACATTTACTTTTGTAGCGGGAACTGCTTTACCTTGCGGAAACAAGAAGTTACGCGCGTAACCTGATTTTACAGTGACTTTGTCACCCAAGCCGCCTAGGTTAGCGATCTTGTCTAATAGTATGATATCCATCTTTGCTACCTATGATTACTTGTGAGAATCAGTATATGGGAGCAACGCCAAGAAGCGCGCACGCTTTATAGCAGTTGACAACTGACGCTGATATTTCGCGCTAGTTCCAGTGATACGGCTAGGTACAATCTTGCCACTTTCAGTGATGTAGTTTTTCAACATAGCGATATCTTTATAATCTATCGCAGCAACACCTTCAGCAGAAAAACGACAGAATTTACGACGTCTAAAAAAACGAGCCATTATTTGTCCCCTTCTTCTGCAGGAGCTGGAGCGGCTGTTTTTTCAACGGCAGCAGCTGGCTTTTCATAGGTTTTTTCTTCACGCTTTTCACGACGTTCTTCTTTAGCCATAGGAGACTGTTCAGTCACAGCATCTTTGGTACGCATAACAAGGTTACGCAGAACAACATCATTAAAACGGAAAGCAGTTTCTAGCTCTTCAACAGCTTCAGCAGTTGCTTCAGCGTTTACTAGGACATAGTGTGCTTTGTGTAATTTGTCGATAGGGTAAGCCAACTGGCGACGGCCCCAATCTTCCAAGCGGTGAATTTGACCACCCTCTTGGGTAAGAATTCCAGTATAACGCTCGATCATACCTGGAACTTGTTCACTCTGGTCAGGGTGAACCATAAATACGATTTCATAATGACGCATGTATGTTGCTCCTCACGGTTGTAGCCTCGATAGCACAGTCAAACTATATAGAGACAAGGAACTAAAATTAAGTGACTGTTTTAAGCGGCGCGGATTGTATATAAACTGGGCTTTTTGTACAAGGTTTATTTGGCTCTGCGCCAATAACAAGGCGGTTCTTCAGGTATATTAGCGTAAATTGGGTAATTAATTAGGCATAACGTAGCTAATTCAGGTTTAAAATACCCTGCTAAACCTATCCGTTCTCGGTGATACAAAACATGTCTGAAACTCAATAAAAACAAGTACTTCAGAAATTCATAGCAAGCTCCATCACAACTCTTGTTACAAATGTACACGCTAAATCACATATTTACCTGCCAGAATATGGTTAGAGCCTAAACTATAGGAAATTCAAGGTGAAAAAATTACTAATAATAGCAGCTATGACTTTTGGTCTAAGTGCACAGTCAGCTAATGCAGCTACGTCATTCGAAGTAGATAAATATAATAGAGTCGCATTATTAAGCGCTTCAGCGGTTCAAGGCAAAGATTACGATAGAGCTTTTCCGCTTCTTGATGAAGCAGCCAAACTTGGAAATAAGATATCGCAGTTCACACTTGCTTTATTATACATGGAGGGGCTCGGAGTTGAGCAAGATTACGGACAGGCTTATCTTTGGCTTAACGTTGCTTCAGAACATAACGAGAAACGATGGCGTGAAGTGAGAGATCAACTTCATAATTCACTTTCAGCAGAACAAATTGCAGCTTTAAAACCTCTTGCTGCCGAATACATTGAAAAATATGGTGAACAGGTCCAAGAAGTCAGTTGTTATAAAAGAGCAGCTACAGGTAGCAACCGCAAGCTATTGCAATGCTCTAAATACAGGACTCCTGGTCGTTAAAAGCATTTGATTTTAGGTATCAAGTATATTGTAATCGTTTCTCTATACTTGATATCTGAGACTGAACTAAACACTCAATGTTAGATTTTTGTCACTATCTTGAGCGCTTATTCTAGCGGCCACTCACCTTTTGTTCACTCTCCCACAACCGCCAAACCATACCAATACCATACGCATAAGTACTTTTTTCTTTAAAAAGTGGACTCTCTTGATTTTCTGCTCCCGAATGGATAGAAGCTCGGGCGAAGGTAAATATTCGAATATCTTTAGTTGCGTTGAAAGATAAACCAACCGATAAATCGGTGCCTAAATAACCACCTTTTGCATCATAGGCAGAACGCTGGTCGGTAATAAAATCGCTATCCACTTGATAGAAATAGTCATGTAATTTTTCAGTTGCCCAAGTAGGTGAGAGACTAATCGATAAAGCAGTTTTTTCACTTAACCAACCACGTTGGCGGTAACTGAATACCGGTTGGAACACATAGCCTCTTTTATCGAGGCCTGAAAAATCCGTTGAAAATGCGGCTCGTGCTTGTAAGTTTAAAAACAACTCACCTTTTCCATGCTGTTCAAATTCAAATTTTGCTAAGCGTAATTTAAGCTGCGGACCGAGCTCAAAGATAAAATCTAGATCGGGCATACCTGCGCGTGCTTCATTATCTTCTGAATTGGCATTGAAGGAGCCAGCCAAAGACAAATCTAACTCATACCAACTTTTATCAATTGCCACTGCCCTAGCAATTGAGCCCTCACCAATACGTAAGGTTTCACCTCGATAAATAAAGTAGGGAGAAGGGATAACATTGGACTGGTTTTGACCGGCTGCTGGGTATTCTGGCGAATTAAAGGCGGCAGCAAATACCCCCACTTCCCAAACGGGTCGCATATCATCTTCTAAGGCAATTTCTTGTTGTGCTGCAAGGTTACTGCTAACGGCAATAATGAATACAATTGTTAAATATTTTAATAGGTTAAACCGACTATTCATTACACCCAAAATTAATCCTCTTAAAAACAAACAAGTTTGTTATCGTCTTTATACTTGGTCATCACAGCTAAAGATCCCTAATGTAAAAATCTAGTAATGAGCGATTCCCTACCTTATTCCAAATATATCTTGAAAAACATCACATTTATTTCACTTTTTTATAAAAAAGCCTTGAGATCACTTCTGCTAACCCCATCTCTGGACGCAGAACCAAGTTCTATTTTAAAAGAATTCTAAGCAGGCGATGCGTCTTCTGCTTAATCATTGCCTTTATGTAGAAGGCACAAAATATCATTAACATTGGAATTTTCAGGAGATTTGAGATGGCAATTCGTCCTTTAAACGATCGCGTTATCGTTAAGCGTCACGAACAAGAAAGCAAATCTGCAGGTGGCATTGTTTTAACAGGCTCTGCAGCAGAAAAATCGACTCGCGGTGAAGTTATTGCTGTAGGTAATGGCCGTGTATTAGACAACGGCGATGTGAAAGCAGTCGACGTTAAAATCGGCGACATCGTAATTTTTAGCGATGGCTATGGGGTTAAAACTGAAAAGTTAGACGGCGAAGAAGTGCTTATCCTTGGCGAAAGCGACATCTTAGCAGTAGTCGAATAACCCTATCTAATAACAGAATTTTTGAGGAATAATTATCATGGCAGCTAAAGAAGTTCGTTTTTCTGATGACGCTCGCGCGAAAATGTTAGCAGGCGTAAATGTCCTAGCTAACGCAGTAAAAGTTACCCTTGGTCCTAAAGGCCGTCACGTAGTATTAGACAAGTCTTTCGGTGCACCTACTATCACTAAAGATGGTGTGTCAGTAGCCAAAGAAATCGAATTAGAAGATAAATTCGAAAACATGGGCGCACAGATGGTTAAAGAAGTAGCGTCTAAAGCAAATGACGAAGCCGGTGACGGAACTACTACTGCAACAGTACTTGCTCAAGCTATTGTAACTGAAGGTTTAAAATCAGTTGCTGCAGGCATGAACCCAATGGACCTTAAGCGTGGCATCGACAAAGCAGTTATTGCTGCCGTTGAAGCATTAAAAGGTCTTTCAGTACCTTGTGCAGACAGCAAAGCCATTGCTCAAGTAGGTACTATCTCTGCTAACTCTGATGCTGAAGTAGGCGACCTAATCGCTGAAGCAATGGATAAAGTCGGTAAAGAAGGCGTGATTACGGTTGAAGAAGGCCAAGCACTTCAAAACGAATTAGACGTTGTTGAAGGTATGCAGTTTGACCGCGGTTACCTTTCTCCTTATTTCATGAACAACCAAGAAAACGGTACTGTTGAACTAGACGGCCCTTATATTCTTTTGGTTGATAAAAAAATCTCTAACATCCGTGAATTACTGCCTACTCTTGAAGCAGTAGCAAAAGCCTCTAAGCCTTTGTTAATTATTGCTGAAGATGTTGAAGGTGAAGCACTGGCCACACTAGTTGTGAATAACATGCGCGGTATCGTTAAAGTCGCTGCAGTTAAAGCACCTGGTTTTGGTGACCGTCGTAAAGCAATGTTGCAAGACATCGCTACGCTTACCGGTGGTACTGTGATTTCTGAAGAAGTTGGTCTAGACCTTGAAAAAGTGACTCTAGAAGATTTAGGTACAGCTAAACGTGTCGTTATCAACAAAGACAACACTACTGTTGTTGATGGCGCTGGCGAAGAAGAGATGATCAAAGGTCGCGTTGCTCAAATTCGCGGACAAATCGAAGATTCATCTTCTGAGTACGACAAAGAAAAACTTCAAGAGCGACTAGCTAAATTAGCTGGCGGTGTTGCTGTTATCAAAGTTGGCGCAGCAACTGAAGTTGAAATGAAAGAGAAAAAAGCACGCGTAGAAGATGCACTTCATGCAACTCGCGCTGCAGTTGAAGAAGGTGTAGTTGCAGGTGGTGGTGTAGCATTAGTACGCGCAGCGTCTAAAGTTGCTGAACTAACTGGCGACAACGAAGACCAAACTCACGGCATTAAATTATTGTTACGTGCAATGGAATCACCAATGCGTCAAATCGCTTCAAACGCCGGTGCTGAAGCATCTGTAGTGACTAACGAAGTGAAAAACGGTGCTGATAACTACGGTTACAATGCTGGCAATGACACTTACGGCGATATGATTGAGATGGGTATCCTTGACCCAACTAAAGTGACTCGTTCTGCACTTCAGTTTGCTGCATCAATCGCAAGTTTGATGATCACTACTGAATGTATGATCTCTGACGCACCACAAGGCGATGCTCCTGCAATGCCTGATATGGGCGGCATGGGCGGCGGAATGGGCGGAATGGGCGGCATGATGTAATTACATAGCCGTGCATAACATTGCATAAGCTTGTAATGTGACCCTTTTAAAGCCCGCAGGTTTTATAATTTGCGGGCTTTTTTGATGATTTTTTCATTGCTAATGATTTGTTTAATTCCACCGTGACTAGTTCATCTTTAACTACCCATCCCTGAATACTTTACACCAGCAAGTAGTGCCATTTCCCTGTGCCAAGTAGCTAAGTCATGTCTATTGAACTTTTCAAAAGAATCGTGGCCACATGCTCTTGCCATGACTGACATTAATTGAGAGGAGGCTTCGAAGAAGTTTTTCAGCTGAACTGCGGATTTTTCAACATTTAAGCGTTGGCGCAAATCTTTTTTCTGCGTAGCAATACCCGCAGGACAATTATTGGTATTACACATTCTTGCGGCTACACAGCCTATAGCCTGCATAGCACTGTTTGATAAGGCGACACCATCTGCACCTAAGGCTAACGCTTTAACAAAGTCGATAGGAACTCGCAAACCACCAGTAATAATTAGCGTGACTCGTCCACTCGCGTCTTGTGCGTCTAAATACTTTCTAGCGCGAGCAAGGGCTGGAATTGTTGGTACACTAATGTGATCCCTAAACATTTCAGGTGCAGCACCTGTGCCGCCACCTCGACCATCCAAAATAATGTAATCAGCACTGGCATCTAATGCGAATTGAATATCCTCTTCGATATGATTGGCACTGAGTTTAAATCCAATGGGAATACCGCCGGTGACTTCACGCACACGATCGGCAAAATTTTTAAAGTCTGCTGCCGTATGTAAATCTTTAAATGTTGGTGGAGAAATGGCGGGGGTACCTTCTTCAATACCGCGCACTTCAGCAATTCTACCTGTATTTTTGTTACCGGGTAAATGGCCACCTGTTCCCGTTTTTGCTCCTTGTCCGCCTTTGAAATGAAATGCCTGAACATTTTTGAGTGTAGACTCATCATAACCAAACCCGGCACTTGCCAGCTCGTAAAAATATTTTGAGTTCGCTGCCTGCTCTTCAGGTAACATGCCACCTTCTCCCGAGCAAATACCTGTTCCTGCGAGTTCCGCCCCCGTTGCCAGAGCAATTTTGGCTTCTTCAGAAAGTGCCCCAAAACTCATATCTGAGACAAATAGCGGTATACTAAGTTTAAGTGGTTTTTTGGCCTTAGGGCCAATCACTAGTTCGGTGTTAACGGCGACATGTTCCATCAATGGTTTGTTGGCCATTTGTGCCACCATTATCTGTAGGTCATCCCAGTGTGGTAATTGATAACGTGGCACCCCCATCGATGTCATGGGACCATGATGTCCCATCTTAGATAATCCTTCTCGAGCCAGTTGATGAATTAATTCAACAGTGGGCTCTTCCTTGGTTGCGCTAGCAGTCGGAATGTTACTGACATTAACCACTTGAATTTGCACGCCAGGTCCTTCTTTGCCAACCTGCTCTTTATCAAATTGTTTATGGCTGCCATCACAAAAAGGGCTATTGGCCGTATGCTTGCATTGGCATAAATAAGTATCACCGCTTTCTTGGGCAGTAAAGGCTTTGGGTTTAAAGTCAGTCCCCGCATGAGAACCGTCGCAAAAAGGCTGGTTATTCGAACGGCCACAGCTACAAAAATAATATTCTTCCCCCTGATTAAGACTCACTTTTTTGGGTGCTATCGCTGCAATTATAGGGTTAGTCATTGTTGCTTCCTTTTGCTAGTTGTGGTTTATATCTAGTCAATTCTAAGTTTACTTATCAAAGGTTTTTTTCTTTAACGTTCGGGCTTTTTTAACAAAATGATGATATTGCGCTGCCATTGCATGCCCAAGTATTAATAGCCACACAAGCCACGTGTCTCAGTGACAAAGCTATCTTGTTTATCCGGTTTAAGCATATTCATAGTTAACTCTAAGCATTAATAACGTATTTATTATTGACCTTTACTATGCCCCTAACCATTTTAATAAGAAAAAGCGGACTCTAATCCAATGGGCACAATACCGTGTGGATTGCGTAACGGGCTGACCGAGTTATAGCCTTTACGATACACATCAAGCTCAATGGTTTTGCCAACATTGGGTAAGTTAACAACATCCTGAAGGTATCGAGATAAATGAGGGTAATCCCTTAACGCTCGCAAATTACATTTGAACGCAGTGAAATACCCAACATCAAAACGTACCAGTGTGGGTAATAAACGCCAATCAGCTTCGGTAATATTGTTACCTAAAAGGTATTTGTTATTCGATAAACGCTGCTCAAGTTTATCAAGGGCTGTAAATACTTTGACAACAGACTCATCATAAGCGCCTTGTGTTCTGGCAAAACCCGTTTGATAAACCCCATTATTAATATTTTGATAAATGTAGTCATTAAGCTCATCAATTTCCTGGGCTAATGCGTCTGGATAAAAGTTCTGAGCGTCACCAGTAATGTCATCAAAAGCACGATTAAACATGCGAATGATTTCCGATGATTCCGAACTAACAATCTTATTCTGCTGTTTATCCCAAAGTACCGGTACGGTCACGCGACCACTATAAGCAGGGACAGCTTTTACGTACAATTCATGTAGGGCCGATAATCCCAGCAGGGTATCTGTAAAGCGAGGGTCAGCACTTGTATCATCACTAGTAAATACCCAACCATTTTCGGTGCGTAACGGCTTAACCAGTGAAAGCGAAATAACGTTTTCAAGTTGCTTTACACTTCGATAAATTAAAGTGCGATGCGCCCACGGACAGTTAAGTGCAGCAAAAAGGTGATAACGATCCGCCTCTGCCTTGAAACCGCTTTCTCCTGAAACTCCAGCACTGCCATCAGCGGTGATCCAGTTTCGAAATTTTGCCATGCCTCGTTGAAATCGACCATTGGCAGTTTTATGTTGCTGTTGCTGTTGCTCAAACGCCAGCAGCTGTTCGTCATTTAACCACTTACCATCAACTAATTTACCCATGATTTACGCTCTTTTTGGTTGTTTTTCGGCAGAAAACTGCTCACGACCATGCGCTGTATTAAAGTCAATTAATGGACCTGAAGGTATGATACGCGTAGGATTAATCGTTTCATGGCTTGCGTAGTAATGCGCTTTGATATAATCCATTGCCACAGTGTCAGCAATGCCCGGTACTTGGAACAAATCTCGAAGATAAGCCCAAACATTTGGGTAATCTACAATACGGCGTAAATTACATTTAAAATGACCCACATAAACCGCATCAAAACGCACTAACGTGGTAAATAGTCGCCAATCCGCTTCAGTGATAGTATTTCCGGTTAAGTAACGACGGTTTTCTAGGCGTGTTTCTAAGGTATCAAGGGCATCAAAGACCTCAACTACCGCTTCGTTATACGCTCCTTGAGTGGTAGCAAAACCAGCGCGATAAACACCGTTATTAATGGTTGGATAAATGAATTCATTTAATTCGTCGATTTCAGCTAACAATTCTGGCGGTGAAAAATCTCCGGGTAATGCGCCCACTTCATCAAATGCTGAATTAAACATGCGAATAATTTCAGGAGACTCATTACTGACAATAGTATTGGTTTTCTTATCCCATAAAATGGGGACCGTCACTCGACCCGTATAATCAGCTTGAGCGGCCGTATAAATTTCATGGACGTTCAAGGCATTATGAATCGGATCGGCTACTACGCCTTCACCGGGTGCGAATGTCCAACCTTCGTCGCCCATAAAAGCATTCACTACCGACATTGAAATCATGCCTTCCAAGCCTTTAAGTTTACGATAGATAATGGTGCGATGTGCCCAGGGGCAGGCTAATGATACATATAGATGGTAGCGGCTGGGCTCAGCTTTAAAACCGCTAATACCTGATGGGCCAGCACTGCCATCTTTTGTTATCCAGTTACGAAAACTGGGGGCTTTACGCTCAAAGCGGCCACCGGTTGATGTTGTGTCGTACCATTCATTTTGCCACTTGCCTTCAACTAAAAGTCCCATTGTCTACTCCTAAAATTCTTCGAATATAAAATTAGCTATATCAAGGGCAATAGAAATTACCACCCTTCGTAGATCATCAATTAAGCAGACTTTTTGTTAGCACGATTATCAAGTGAATAAGCACCTGCACCATGAACAAATAACGTTAAGAAACCACCTGCAATGGCGATATTTTTCATAAAGTTAGTCATCTCTGCTTGATTGCTAAAATCGGCATGAAAAAGTATTGCAGACAACACAGTGAAACCAGCTAATGCAAGGGCGACATATTTTGTTTTCCAACCTAAAATAATCGCTAAGCCACCAAACGCTTCAGTTAAAATAACCAGCGGTAATAAAAAGCCTGGAACGCCCATTGCCTCCATGTAACCTTGAGTGCCTGCATACTGTGATATCTTTGTTAGTCCCGACATAAAGAACATGATGGCTAAGAAAAAACGACCGGTTGGTGCTGCAAAAGTTTGTAATGTATTCATGATAAATCTCCAAATGTAGTTTACTAAAATTTTTTATTACGGCCGTTTTAGGTATTGGTTAAAACGACTTGGTGGGTTGATGAGGTAATCTTATTAGTAAACTAAAAATGGATAAACATAAGATAAAAGAAATCATTGTTTCCATTTGGAGAATAATTTTTTGGTACGGCGGTAAACATACTTGTGATTAAGGCTGATCCCAATAAGGCTTGTCACCAAATTGTTCAATTAGGAAATCGATCAAACTACGTACTTTAAGCGGTAAATGCCTATTGGGTGGGTAAACGGCATAAGCATGCATGGTTTGCAGTTGATACTGTTTTAACACAGGGACTAAAGTTTGCGTTGCCAGCGACTGCCAGACGATAAAGGTGGGTAAGTAGCTGATCCCGTGATTGGATTCAGCTAAAGATTTAAGAAAGTCTCCATTATTAGCGATAAAATGTGGCTCAAGATACACAACTTGTTCTTTACCGTCCTGAGTTAAGAATTTAAGGCCATTTTGATCCGGGCTGCCATATTTAAGTATTTTATGTCCCCTGAGATCATCAGGGCTCTTTGGCTCGCCATGTAATTTTAAATATTCGGGGCTAGCACATAACACATGTTTAATAGGGACTATTTTTCTAGCCTGCATGGTAGAATTATCTAATTGACCAATACGAAATGCCAAGTCTACTCCCTGCTCAATAATATCTATTCTTTGATCAGAAAAATTAATCTTCAATTTTAAATCAGCATGCTCTTTAAAAAAAAGATCAAGTGCCGGAGCCAAGTGACTAAGCCCGAATGATAAAGGTACGGCAATATTTAGCGTTCCTTGTAATGCTCTTGTTTTATTATAAGTTTGGCTATTTAACTCTTCAACGTCATCAAAAATTAATTTACTGCGTTGATAATAATGTTGGCCAGCTTCGGTAATACTAGCCATACGGGTGGTGCGATTTATTAACTTGATACCAAGTTTGTGTTCTAGTGAGGCTAAACGTTTGCTCACCGCTGATTTAGCAATATTCATTTGCTCAGCAGCTTTGGTAATGCCGCCCGTTTCAACAACACGCAGAAAAATATGCATATCTTCAAGCTGTCCCATACCACCTCCAAGGAGTTTACGAAATTAGTGTTTCCTTTTAGTTAACTATACCCCCAGTTAACTAGTGTTTATTCCTTATATGTTAACAATTATCATCTCTTCATCAAGTTCTAAGCATTAACTTACGATTGAAAACAGGTTTATTAAAATAAGCATAAGTATTAATATGTTTTAAACCATTCAAAAAAACATCAGAGCGCTTATTCGTATTGCTAGAGCACAAAATACAAACTAGCTTGAACATACAGACTTTAAATAAATATCCTTAGTATCACTTTCTCTGTTAATCGAACTATAAAATCATCTGTATGCATTGCATAGGGTTGCATGATTCAAGGGGTATAAAGTGGGGTACCATTTTCAAGGTTTATTATTTTCATAATATTTTCAACGCTCTATAGCCAAATGGGCGGCATGATGTAATAGATTTTAGCCTAAATCGCTTTCTAAAAAGCCATAACATATTGATGTTATGGCTTTTTTTGTTGCTGTTTTTCATAAAGCCTTATAACTTTAGGGGTATAAAGTGGGGTATCAATAATACCTCCCATATACTTAGTTCTATAAAAACAAGGCGATAATTCATCTATGGGCAGCATGTTGGTAAGCGACTAATAAACCTACGTCCTTATGCTACCTATCAATCTGCTGCATAATTTGCTCATCATAAACGTATGAGTAAAACAAAGTGTCCGCAATCAAAAATACAAACCAAGACGCTCCGTTCTGGCCAGAGCATGTATCCAAATGGCGTGACTCAGGTTTAAGTCAAGCCGACTATTGTCGTCAGCATGGACTCTGTCAACATAGCTTCAGCTATCACAAACTCAAAAACTCAACCGGGTTGATGCCAACCAATGGCGAGCCAGCCGGTTTTGTCCGTGTTCAGGTGATACCTCAACCACAATATCATGAGCCATTGACTCTGCACTTTGCCAATGGCGCTCGCCTTACCGGTATCGCTGAAAATAATATGGAAATGATTAAGCAACTTGCTGTGGCTCTGTCATGACACAAGTCATGCGGCCTGATTTAGCACTCACTCAGGTTTTTCTTTACCAACAACCGATAGATTTTCGTAAGGCGCATTTGGGGCTGTGTGCCATCATTGAATGCAAGCTGGGTCACGACCCTTTTACCGGCCACCTTTATGCATTCACTAATAAACGCCGTAATAAAATCAAATGCTTATTCTGGGAGGATAACGGTTTTGTGCTGTATTACAAAAGCCTGTCAGAGGAAAAATTCAAGTGGCCAAAGCGTGATGATAAGGTCATGACATTGACAGGAAAGCAAATTAACTGGCTACTTGATGGCTATGATATTAGTGCCATGAAAGGTCATAAAAAGTTGCATTACGAGGCTGTTTTTTAAGGCTTTCTCTTGTCGTTTTGGTATAATGTGCAGCATGAAATTACGCTCCCAAGACACTGAAACACAGGCAAAAGAACCTGAGAGCATCATGACTCAGATGGCTGCTTTATTATCTGAAAAAGACGACATCATCGAACAGAAAATAGATGTCATTGCACAGCAGAAAAAACGCATAGCCATGCTTGAAGAACACTTACGCCTGTCTAATTCAAAACGCTTTGGCCCCAGCTCTGAGCAAACACCGCCGGAGCAAGGTAACCTGTTCAATGAAGTGGAAGCATTGGCTGAGCCTGAGCAAGCAACATTACCTTTACCTGAAACAGATGAGCCAAAAGGCAAAAAGGGCCGTAAACCACTATCCGACAAATTACCCCGCCATCAGGTGTTTGCTTATTTGACCGAAGAAGAGAAAGTCGATGCCATTGACACGTTCTTTGTCAAAGTCAGAGAAGAGTTGGATATCATTCCTGCACAAGTCCGCGTATTGGAATACATGCAGGAAAAAGCCACCTTCAAAACACAAAACGGTGGCCGCACTATCAAAGTCGCCCAGCTAATCAAACATCCTGTTCCCAAAGCCATGGGCAGTGTTAATTTGATGACCTATGTCATCATTTCAAAATACGCCGACGGCATGCCGCTTTACCGGCTTGAAAATATCATCAAACGTTATGGCGGCGAAATATCAAGAGCCACATTGGCCAACTGGGTCATCGCCCTGTCAAAAAAAGCCCAACCCTTGATTAACTTACTTCGGGAGAGTCAACATTCTGGTCCGCTGGTGTGTGCGGATGAAACCCGCATTCAAGTATTGAAAGAGCCAGGTCGCTCGCCCACTCAGATAAATGGATGTGGGTAACCTTGGGTGGGTTGCCACAACAACAAAGTGTCTTGTTTGAATACGATCCTTCGCGTGCTAGGGAGGTACCCTTGCGCCTACTGGATGGTTTTACCCATGGTTATCTGCAAACTGATGGTTATGAGGGATATAACGAGGTGTGTAAGCAAAACAACCTCATCCATGTAGGATGTTGGGATCACGCACGGCGTAAATTCCGAGAAGCCAAAGACGGACAACCCAAGACATGAAAGGTAAAGTGACCCGAGCTGATATGGCACTGGGCTTCATTAATAAGTTGTATGTGATCGAACGGCAAATTAAATCACTCACCGTGGCAGAAATTTATCAGGTTAGGCAGCAGAAAAGTATACCGATACTCAACCAATTGAATAAGTGGTTGGCTCAGCAGCGTCCCAGAGTCGACAAAGGAGGATTGACGGGAAAGGCGATGACCTATTTGCACAACCAGTGGGAAAAGCTAATCGTTTACAGTACGGATGGCCAGCTAAGGCTCAGCAATATATTGGCTGAAAATGCCATTCGTCCCTTTGCTGTGGGTAGACGTGCTTGGTTATTTGCCGATACGCCAGCAGGCGCAGATGCCAGTGCTATCCATTACAGCCTAATTGAGACAGCCAAAAGCCATGGTCTTGAACCCTACGCTTATCTCAATGCTGTGTTCAAAGCATTGCCCTATGCTGATACGGTTGAAAAAATCGAAGATCTGCTACCGTGGAATTTCAAAAAGACTAAACCCAACTGGTTACCTACGCACGTTCAATAAGTGCTTACAAAAATCCAGAGCCTCTGATATCAATCAGTCGGAAAGTCAAGTTGGACCCGGATATAAAATACAATTACACGCCGACAGATATGTCATTTTTCAGACATCCAATTACATTCATCGATATTCGATATGAAGATCGTCTGCAACTTGTAAGAGAGATTGTCGAACTTGGAGAGGCTAAAGATATAGAAATGTTAAGTTTTGAGACAAGAGAATTCTTAGATGATTCTTTCAGAATTTCATTGGAAGTCTTAATTGAAAAAGAGTTTTGCAGCCATTACACCAACTCACCACTTGCCGAATTAGGTTTAGCCCATGAGATTCAAATTATGGACCGAGGAGAGCTATTGCACACCTACAGATGTGAAATGTAGCTTTCAAAGCCAGCAAAACGTACGAATTAATCGTTCAGAGAATCCGATACTTCTTCGCATTGAAGATTCAGGACATGTCAAAACCGGGCGCTATGGAAGGGCTCATGATTGCTCTCAAATATTCACATTTTTTCAAGCGATGAGAGAGCAGGCTGAATCAGGTGAGTAATACTTTTGTCTTGCTCTTGAACAAGTAATTTGAATGAGCGTTTATAGTTTGTGGATTGTCGGTTAGACTTTTTCCAACTAACTAGCGGTGATGGGGACATTGCAGTTCACAAAACTCACTTTACATGCATGCGTGCAGCATAAATAGCATATTCAAAGGGATATGAGGTTGCAGTAGAGTGGATCGAATCTGAATAATGGTGTGAGTAATTAGGGAACTTGGCAGCCAAAGCATCGTCTGCGGGGTTCGCTGTGATGCCAAACCCTACACGAGAATTGCCCAACCATGTCCGCCTGACACACCCACAAGGAGAAGCTGGTTTCGATAATCTAGCAAACAGACAATTGTTGGCCACAAAATTCACAAATATTAAAATGGAGTAGACTATGGGGTACTCAATTACTCCCCAGTACGCTGGGTGGGAGAGCTATGCGAAGCATGATGCTTTGTTAGAGACTCTTTACAAAGAGCTGCAGGCGAAAGGTTGGGAGTACTTTAACTTTACCAATAACAACTGTCATTGGGATTTTGAAGACCCTAATGGTAACTGTTTTTGTCTAGCAATATCATTTGAAAAGTACGATGAGAGTTTAGATGACCCACCAGTAATGGAAGTCATCGACTCAATGGATCTTTATGTTATTAATTCAAAACTACTTGAAAGTGATTCTATAGCTTTTTTAACAAAAGAGATTTTTGGTGAATTTGATTTAAATATTAACTTGCCTAATGACTAGTTCGGTAGCAGAAAAAAGAGTCTCAATAGACTCCTTCTCATGATTAAAAATTACAAACCCGCTTCGGCGGTTTTTTTTTGTACTCCAGCGTGCCAATTTCAATCGGAACGGCCGCCAATTTTGATTGGATCCGATGCCAACTTTGTTCGGAATAGCGTGACGGTACAGCCTTTCACATCCAACAAATCAAGCAGTGTAGGGATGGCGGTAATTTCATTACTCTTGTCATCGACTTTTTGCTGACCAAGCACAATGCCATTGGCACAACTCCAGGCACTGCCCATGTGTAAAGGGTTATCTCTATCCTTGGTGGTAAAACTTCTACGAGCGGATTTACCGTCAATGGCTATCACATCGCCTTCTGTTTGTTGCGCAATGTCCTTCACCCAATCAATGAAACAACGCTGAATCGTTGTTGGATTTAATCGACTTAGTACTCTGGCAATATTGTCGTGTTTTGGAATGCCGTTGCTAAACGGCAGATACTTCTGTAACCAATCTAACTTGGCGAGCCCAAAGTCTTCAATATCTTCCCATCCCTCGGCCCCTGACATCACTGCACATACTGACATAAATAGAATATCAATAAGCTGATGCTTCTTACAGCGGTCTATCCGTGGGTCTTCGATAACTGAAAAGTGAGTGATAAAGTTGTTGTTCATGCCGAGAAATCATTATTTTATTTCCCGATATGATCAAAGAGTGCTCGTTTAGTTCAATTTAAAATGATCTTGCCCTGGTAGTAAGGCGGATCAGTTTTAGATTGCCGTTGACAATCACCTAGTTCCGTATTAAAAGTCTTAAATGTTTTTACCTTTGACACGACCCTTATGAGAAATGTAATACTTGGCTTATCAAAGGCAGCACTAGTATTTGGGATGCTAATTAGCTTGGGATCATGTGGAGGGTCTGATTCACAATCGACACCAGAACCGCCGGTTGTTACTCCTGCTCCTACACCAACGCCTACTCCAGCCCCTCCTCCAGTTACGCCGAGGTGTCAGGAGATTATACCGTCTGCACTAGAACGCTCCTTGGCTGATAGGCCAGATGACGTTGAAGGTGCTCAGTTGCATTTTGTATATGCAATCCCTGCTGACGGTAATAATTCTGAAATCGATATCAACGGGCAACTCATAGATGAATATACTGTTGCACAACAATGGTTATTTGAACAAACCGGAAGATGTATGCGAGTCGATACTTATGACGGTTACCTCGATATCACTTTTATGCAAACAACTCGCGATAACGAAGCTATACGAACAGACCCTTTGTCTGTTTATTATTCAATAAAGCTCGAATTAGAAGCAAGAGGGATGGATTCCCCCGACAAAGTCTATGTAGTCTACTATGGTGGTACAACTTACACGAATGGTTGTGGTGGTGCTGCGGCTATTGGTGGCCCGGCTATGCAATACTTGGTTACTCGCAATATCGGCTCAAGCCAGCTTAATCCGTGTCCATTTTTTAGTTTTGTAGACGGTCCAAACGGCACATTTCGCGGCAGTTGGTCTGGCGTGTCGATCCATGAAACGTTCCATTCTCTGGGTGTCGTGCCCTTCTGCGCACCCGACCACGATGATGTCAATCCCTTACATCTAAGAACCATTAGTTCAGATTTAATGGCATTTGACGGATCAGGCTTTACTACGTACACACTCGATCGCAATAGAAATCAGTACTACGACCATCAAATTCAAGGCTGTCTGGACCTAGCAGACAGCGCGATTTGGACGGATGCTGAAGCCAACGCAGAACCATTACCTAATAAGGCAGTCTACAATGATACCGAGTTACTCTCGTGTGAAGAAGAGTCAGTGGTTAGTTTTGTTGAAGGTGATCCCGTGAACATTCGATTTGTAAACATGCGTTCTACTCCGGTAAATTTAATTCCGCTGGACGAAATGGGCGCTAGGTTAAATCCAATATTTGTACCTGCGTATCAAGAGAGCTTCAGTGTTTCAAATGAAGGCGCTTACTACGTTGCAACAACAAAAGAAGTGACACAATGCATTAGCCTGCACAAAGTAGTAGACGGTGAAAACAGGATATTACTCATTGATTGATTCCAATAAGCTGACATTACTAATGTAACCGTCGGATGATCTACACCTTGCCCAATTTTACATTCCAAGGCAACAGGCCTTCGACATTGTCTGGTGATGCTGCCAAGTGTTCCAGACAATGCATGATGTAATCAAACGATGTTAAGCCATTGGCTTTGGCTGTTTCGATAATGCTGTAAAGCATCGCGCTGGCATTGGCGCCACTTTTTGCGTTGCTAAACAGCCAATTCTTTCTGCCTATAACGAAGGGCTTGATAGCCCGTTCGGACCTGTTGTTGTCTATAGCCAGGTTGCCATCGTCGGCATAGCGAACCAGTTTGTGCCATTGATTCAGGCTGTAGCCAAGCGCTTTACCCAGTGCAGTTTTGGGCGGCACCTGCAAAACCGATTTATCCAGCCAGGCTTTGTATTGATTTAGCAAGGGAAGTGATTCGGTTTGCCTGACCTGATACTTCTGCTCTGGCGACTGGCCTTTGATGCGAGTCTCAATCCGGTATAGCTTCTGGATGTGGTTAAGTGCCCAGTTCGCTTTACCAGTTTTGCATTTTCCTCGGTCGGCGCCCCGATGTGCTACTTCGGCCTCTTTGAACTTGCGTCTGGCATGGGCCCAGCAACCCGCTAATGTGGCCTTGGTTTTTTCATAGCCCTGATAACCATACACTTGCAAATAGCCTGAATAATCTCCCAGATACTCTACTGCACAACGGCCTGAACGATTGTTTTGGTAGTCATACAGCACGATATTGGGTATTGGGTTTTCATTGGGCGAATCACTGCCGGTGCAATACAACCACATATAACAGGTAGATTTGTCTTCACTGATGACCTTCAGTGTGGTTTCATCCGCCTGAATGACGGGCTGTTTCAGTTGGATGGCCTTGAGCCTTTCAACTAAGGGTTTAAACAATGCGCTGCACGTTATCATCCAGTCGGCCATGGTACGGCGACTTAATTCGATACCATATTGTTTGAACAAGCTTTCCTGGCGATATAGCGGCAGTCCGTACTGGTATTTACTGGTGATGATTTGGCTAAGCAGACTAGCTGTGGCAATCCCTTTAGGAATAGGGCTGGCCGGTAGAGGCGCAATGTTAACCTTGACCTCAACACCTTGCTGCTCACAGGTGCGGCAACTGTATTTGGGCCTGACATGCTCTACCACTTTGACCTGGGCAGGGACGAACTCCAACTTTTCACTGCGTGCTTCGCCCATCTGATGCAGCTCACCACCACAGCAATCACAGACCTTGTCTTGTTCGCTAATATCATGAACAACTGTTTCACGCGGCAGGTCTTTAGGCAGTGACTGGCGTTTCGGTGTTTTGCGGGTATAGCTGATGGCCTGTGTCTCGCTTTCTTCTTCAACGAGGTCAGCTTCTGATTCGGCTTCGTTAAACAACTCACCCTGACCAGGATGACCTTCAGCGCTGGCACCAAACTGCTTCTGCTGCGCCAGCCGGAACTGCTCTTCTAAATAGGCTATTCTGGCATCCTTCTCAACCAGTAATTCTGCTTGCTCTGCAAGCAATTTTCGAAGTTTGGTCAGTTCGTCAATCATGTTGCTATTTTACCAATAAAGCCCAGTAACCTGTTGTTTTTATTCAGACTAAATCGTGATCGTTAAATCCCCTTTATGAGCATAGGTTATAAGGCTACCGACTGGAAGGCCATGGGTTGATGACCGATAACATCATACCCACTGAGCAACCACTCCAGTTGCTGTTCACTCAGTGAGTACGTTGGCGTATTGAGCTTGCCTGGCCATTTGAATTTGTCTTTTTCAAGGCGTTTATACCACAGGGCAAACCCAGTATTGTCCCAGTACAGGATTTTCAGTTTGTCTCTACCCCTGTTGCAGAACACAAACAAGGCGCCTGACATCGTCGGCAGGGCCATGTCGGTTTCGACGATGGCCGCAAGACCATTGATGGACTTTCTGAAGTCAACAAAATCACGGTGCAAATACACCTGAGGTGGATCAACAAATAGCTTCATGCAAGCAGGCCGTTTAGCAGCATGACTAAGTATTCTGGTGGCGTTTCTGCTGGCAGCGTTAACCTGACGGCTGAAAGTTCAAGCACAATCGGTTGCTTAACGTCTCGCTGTACTTCTGTTGCAGTATGTTTGGTGACTGTTGCGCTGACGAAAGCAGACTTTGTGTCATTGACTGATCCATGCTTCTTTCGTTGGCTGAAAAAACAACTCACAGAAATCTTATGCTGGCGACAAAATTCTGAAATGGTTAAGCCACTTTGCTGCTGGTCTTTCAGGATTTGCCGCCACTGATCCGGGCTTCGAAATTTTCTCATTGCTCACTCCGTTTTAACTTTGGAGGCAGCTTATAGAGATTTCGCAACCCTTAAAATGTGCTGTTTACCGGACGCTTACGCATGTTGTGATTTAAGTTACGAGAATGTATCAATTAAATGAAGCCAGAAAAGCAATCTACTGACTTTTACTTTTATTACTCTCTTTTAGTTAAACTTGAATTGGGTGCGTATTATGCGCATAGTATGATTATTGGATTATTAATTATGAATATTACTTTAGGTAAAGAGTTCGAACGAAGAATTGCTGAAAAAGTGTCTGATGGTTTATATACCTCAGCAAGTGAAGTGATCCGTGATGGATTGAGATTGTTGTTTGAAAAAGATACGGCTAAAAATCAACAGCTTGAAATATTACGCGAAGAAGTGGCGAAAGGTTTTGAACAGCTAGCTGCGGGCGAATCATCAAATCACAGTGTTATGGATATATTTGAACAAGCCTCTCTTTCCGTAAATAAATAGTCTGAAATTAAGGGCTACAATGCCAACCTATAGGCTTTCTCCTTTAGCAGAAGAAGATTTATATAAAATATATCTCTACGACAATGAGTTCATGGGGTAATGAGCAAGCAAAAGAGTACGCACAGAATATAGATGCCGCCTTAATAAAACTTGCTCAATATCCTGACTTCGGTAGAGAAAGAAATGAAGTTTACAATGGTGCTAAAAGCTTTCCTGTAGAAAAACATATAGTGTTCTATCAAGTCAGTGGTAGCGGTATTGATGTTGCTCGTATTCTTCATCAACGCATGGATCCCTCAAAACATTTTTAATGATTAAAAAATAGAGCGGACTTTGGTGGAAATATAATTATGCCTGAAAGCCATGTTAATAAACTTGCCAAATTAGATGCTAGTCTTCAATTATTAAATGAAGAGCGACTTGCATTGCTCAATGAACGCCAAGCGTTAATCACACAACACGAAGCTGAATTAGCTCAAAATTTTAACCTACACGCCTCTCCTGAAGCTAAAATTGACTTTTTTCTTTCCTATTTTAAAGGTCGTAATGATGTTTACCCATTTAGATGGGAATCTAAAAATGGTCGCAGTGGTTATTCTCCCACTTGTTGGAATGAATGGCAGCCAAAAATTTGTAATAAACCGAAAATAAGTTGCACAGAATGTAAAAATCAGAATTTTAAAGCTCCGGATCATCAAGCTATTTATGGACACTTAAAAGGTATTCAAACCGTAGGGATTTACCCATTATTAAATGACAATTCAACCTATATTCTTGCTGCAGATTTCGACAAAGACGATTGGTTTAAAGCGGTAACTGCATTTGCGCTTACTTGTGAATCATTAGATGTTCCTTATTTATTAGAACGTTCAAGAAGTGGTAACGGTGGTCATGTGTGGATCTTCTTCTCACAAGCTGTAACTGCTAGCGATGCTCGTCGATTAGGTAATGGTTTACTGCGTAAAACAATGGAACGCTATCCGTTACTATCATTTGATTGCTTCGATAGATTATTTCCTAATCAAGATATTATGCCGGTGGGGGGCTTTGGTAACCTGATTGCTTTACCATTACAGTTAGAGCCAAGAAAATATAACAATAGTGTTTTCATAAATAATGAAGGCGTTCCATATAAAGATCAGTGGTCAATATTAGCAGCTACTGAAAAAGTGACTAAACTGCAGCTTCAATCAACCCTGAACCAGCTAAATGCTTATATTGAAATAGCGCCAGAAGACATTGAAAATAATGAGCCATGGAAGAAACTTAACGTTAATGAGAACATTAAGATCAACGATTGCCCTTCGATGCTCACATTAACGCTAGCTGATCAGTTATATATTCCAATCTCTAATTTACCCGGAAAACTGACCTCTAAGTTAAAACATTGTGCAGTATTTTCTAATCCAGAGTTCTACAAACGACAAGCCTTACGCTTATCAACGATTGGTACAAGTCGATATATTTGTTCTGCACATATAGAAAATGGTTATTTAATCTTACCTAGAGGTTGTTTAGCCGAAGTTACTCGCATCATATCAGGCCAAAAAATAGAGATTGAATACACCGATAAACGATTTGAAGGTAGCCAACTAGAAAAAATCAAGTTCACTGGTAAACTTAAAAGCCAGCAGAAAAAAGCTATTGACGCTTTATTCGCACAAACCAATGGTGTTTTTGTTGCATCGACGGGGTTTGGTAAAACCGTTACAGGATTAGCTCTTATCGCAAAAAGGAAGATGAATACCTTAATTTTGGTTCATAATCGCCAATTAGCGGAACAATGGCTTGAACGGATAAAAGTATTCCTAGCGAACGTGGAAGTAGGTTCATTATTAGGTGGTAAAGATAAGCTGACCTATGAAGTTGATGTAGCTACTTATCAAAGCCTAGTTAGCCGTAATGGAATAGACATTAAACCTGCCATTGAAAGATATGGGCAAATATTAATAGATGAATGCCACCACTTGCCGGCATCAAACTATGAGTGTTTGATAAAATCAGTAAATGCTAAATATATCCACGGATTTACAGCTACATCTAAACGCCAAGATGGTTTAGAAAAATTAATGCACTTCCAAATAGGCTCTGTTGTTTATAAGGCAGCAAGCTCCACCAGTAGCTTTGAACAGAATGTGAAGGTGGTGAAGACTAATACTAATTTCCCTTCAGAATGGTTAATTCCTGAGACTAAACCACATATATCTCAAGTTTATAAACACTTAGTTTGTGATCAAGCTAGAAATGAAATGATTGTTAACAGTATCAAGCAGTCCGTAAACCATGACAGATCTGTCATGGTACTTACCGAAAGAAAAGAGCATATTGAATTACTTGCTAAATTGATGGCTGATAAGGGAATAAAGGTTGTTGAACTGCATGGCGGTATTTCAACAAAGCAAAGACAAGAACGAATAACTTTCTTATCCAGTAAACCAAGCAATGATGAAGCTGTTGTTATCTTAGCTACAGGAAAATACGTCGGTGAAGGTTTTGATTTGCCACATTTAGATACTTTGTTTATAACACTACCGATAGCTTGGAAAGGAATTTTAGCGCAATACGCTGGACGAATTCAGCGAGAATGGAGTAGTAAAACTGTTATTCAAGTTTACGATTTTATTGATGATTTTCCGACATTACAGCGTATGTGGAAGAAACGAGAAAAAGGTTATAAAGCGCTAGGGTATAAATTTAATGAACAGAAAAACTTAGATCTTTGATTTTATATTGAATAATATTCTTCAATGCATGCAAAAAATATAATTTCATTTTAATTCAATAGGTTAGGCTGTGCGCTGATTTTTAGGGGTATAAAGTGGGGTATCACTAACGATGCCCACCTAACTAATGTAATAAAAACAACTAAATAGTTTATGTATGGGCGGCATGATGTAATTGCACTAGATTGCATAGCATCTTGTAACGCTTCATAGCATTGCACTAAAGCCCGCAGAACATTAGCTTTGCGGGCTTTTTTATTGGTTCTTTCTTTGCTAATTATTTGGTCTAACAACACCGTGATTATTGAATATTGTAGAGTATAAAATTGAGTTTCGTTTTAAGCTGATTCTCTATGCGGAATGACGGGAATGAGCAGTTAGGCGCCCGTCATCAAAGTTAATTGTATGACAAGTCGAAGCGCTCAAAAGACAGTCGCTAATTTTTAGGACTCTTACTGGTTTACTGTGCGAGTTAGCGAACATTCGAGACGTTGAGTATTACCCCCTCTGTCAGACTACCTGTATTGTTATTTTATGAAAAATGATGATTTATTTTAAATATACTCAATTTTTGCCCCTATGAAGAATAATGAGTCGTAAAAACTTAAAAACTGATTTAATTTTGTTCTGACCCCGATTGTTCTGAGCGATACGAGGCCATATTGATCTTGAACCACTACATTCCCCAAAGACGCCAATGCTAAAAGTTATAAGCTCTAATAGAACGTCTAAAGGTTCAGTTTGTTGAAGGGTCGTCAAAAGAATTGAGTAAAGAATATAGCTGGTGTATTATTGCACCAGTTACTTTAGGAGATAAATTATGCCCAGACAAAGTGTCACATTAACTGAAAGTAATAACACTTGGCTCAATGTTCATGTTGAAAATATCGGTGATTATGCAAATAAGAGTGAGCTAATTAATGACTTAATTAGACGTGCAAGAAGAGCTGAGTTTATAAATAAAAAGCTATCAAATGCCGAAAAAAGTAATTTTGTTTCTCAATCAGCAAGTGAAATTCTTGCCGATTTTAAAGCAGATATAAAAATATAGATGCACAAATATCGCTTAACGGAAGAAGCAAAAGAAGATTTGCGCAGAATCTACGAATATGGATTTAAGGATTTTGGTGAAACGCAAGCGGATGAATACTTCCACAGTTTTTTTGAAGCCTTCAATAATATCGCAAATTCACCGCTAATTTATCAGTCTGTTGATCACATTAGACCTAATTATAGGCGCTGTCCGCATCGATCTGACGTAATTTATTATCGAATTAACCAAAGCACTATAGAAATTATGGCAATCGCAGGTGGTCAAGAGTTAGATGTTTGGCTTTACTGAATAAAACTTTGTGAGCACATTTTAAAACTCGTAATCTTTGAAGTGACCGCAACACTCGCAATCAGTTAGGTATTTTAAGACAACGAATAGCTGGTTAGGCCGTAATCTTGTCATTGGATTTTTAATTCAAAAATGTCGATTTAAGCTAATTAGTCATCCTTTGTCCCTGATTTACACAAACTGATGAAATTTATTACAAGGTTGCATAGAATTGCATGATTGAAGGGGTATAAAGTGGGGTACCATTTTCAATGGCTTGCTATTTCCATAATACTTTCAATACCTTATAGCCCAATGGGCGGCATGATGTAGTAGATTTTAAATCTATTAGTCTAGCTCTAACCATTAAAATGAATCCCTGAATAGTGATATTCAGGCTTTTTTATTGGCTGCTTATCAATATTTAATAATACCTTTCTTATGTTTTAATTGTGGGCAAGTAAAAGCTACCTTCCTGCCAAGCTTAATGCCTTCTATTATACGAGCAGACATTTAGGCCAATTTCATTATGAGCATAGGTAACTTAGTTTGACTGCATATATTGCGCGTAAAACATAAACACAGTACTTAATAGCACTTTCATCTGCCCGACAATAGCCCTTGATATCCATATTTATCGTGTATCTAACCGTACCAAATTTGCCATGGGAAAAATGTAGTTGAAATAGAAAAGAAACTTTTAACATTGGTACCTGCTGAGTTTAAAGGCAAAACAGAATAAAAAACCTTTATAGAAAATACTGGTGTCAAAGTAAAACGCTACTGATTAAACGTTGTAGATAGATTGAGTAAAACTTTATAAATCCCCTTCAACTCCAAACTGGTTATTGGTAATATGTACTAATAAATCAATCTGTAGTTTAGTTGAATGGTTAGTATGCTCAATAATAGTTTTCTGATGATTTGTAGTTTGTTGTTTCTCACAGGGTTATCAGCATGTGGTGGTAGCAGTAATAGCGATTCTGCGCCAGCTCCGGTTACCACTGTAACACTGTCAACCTCCTCCGAAAGTGTTGAAGTGAACACAGAGTTCAATTTAACTTGGTCTACCATTAATGCAGATACATGCTCTGCGTCTGGAAGTTGGAGCGGAGATAAAGCAAGTTCTGGCAACAACACAATATCAGAATCCGAAATAGGCAATAAAATTTATACACTTTCGTGTTCTGGCTCAGGCGGAGAGAAGTCCGAGAGCGTTGAGGTTGAAATAATCTCTCAGACAAATAGTGGGCGGTGGGATCATGTTCACATTTCTTATGGTACGGACGATCCAGAACGCCAATGGTTAAATATTCACTTAGCGTATGACCAATCGAAGCCGATGCCTATTTATCTGTTTGCTCATGGCAATGGTGGCTCTGCTAATTTAATGAGCGAAAAAGAGTTACATGCTATTGCCAATGAAGGGTATGCAACTGTTAGCTGGGAGTCAATACCAACAATCAGTGGCGCTAATGAAACCGACATAGGTATAGCTGATGCGCAAGTGATGTTTGAATGGGTAAGAGCGAATGCGGATACGTACAATTTAGACCCAGACCATATTGTTGTTGGCGGGCGCTCTCGCGGCTCTATTATTAGCTGGCAATTAGCTCATAGTAATCATCCCTCTATCAAGGGGATTTATATGTATAACGCCCTACCACGAGGTGCATGGCAGGATGTTGGTACGTGGAATCCTGTGGACGAAATTACTATTGAAAGCCCCATTACTTATCTAGTTTACGGTCCTGATTTTGATGATGACGACGGTCATAATCCAGTTTATGTAGATCCCGTTATTGCCCGCTATGAAGACTTAGGCATCGGAGACAAAATAACCCGTTATGTTGATATGTGGGGGGACTTTCAGAATGAAAATGGTAGCTGGATAAATGACGCTGAAATCATGCATTATTTTCCAGAGTTCGCAGCAAAAGTCTCAGAAACTGATGTTCCACCTACCTCGGAACACAATACTTTGTTTATGGGGCACAGTTTCTTTGCCCCTATCGCCAGACAAATGCCTTTTCATATGACACTACTAGGCATTGATAACCATAGCCAACATGTTGAAATGTCTGGAGGAGAAACTGGAACGCCTATTGCGTTATGGCAAGATGACGGGCATCGTAATAACATACAAGCAGTACTTGACACAGGAGAGGTGAAGTTATTCGCCATGACCGCTAATCCAGCTATTGAGGGTTATACAAGTATTGAAGGTTATACACTTTGGATAGATTATGCATTATCTAAAAACCCAAACACCAAAATTATCATTGGAACACCTTGGTTTGACTTCCCTGATGACTACAGTGATGCAACCCACTATGAAAATACGGTTATTGACGCCCTAGATGAAATAGTTCGAGTAGACATTGATGAGCTTAGAGTGCGTTACCCGAACACTGAAATCATTAATTTGCCTTACGCTTTTGCCGCAATCGAACTGAGGCATATGTTTGAAGCAGGACAATTACCGGGTATTACAGAGCTTATAGGCAGCAATGCCGATACGTCTATCTTTTCAGATCAGAAAGGTCACGGTCATGGAAATGGCTTATTGCTGGATTTAGCCGAATATATCTGGTTAAGCCATATTTATGGCATTGACTTAGATTCATACGAATATAGCGCTGGACATGACATAAATCTGAAAGAGGTTGCCAACTCTATTTTAGATAAATACGCCTACTACTTTGAACCATCACCCCCCATCATTCAAAGGGGTAAAATCACGAAGCAGATAGAAGTAAATGGGACTACTCGGGAATATATCATTTACGTACCTGAAAACTACACGAGAAACACCTCACAGCCGTTGCTGTTGTCATTTCACGGACTGACAAGCAATATGGAGTTCAATTATGGTTACACGAAGTTCAATGAGCAGGCAGAGAGCAACAACTTCATAGCCGTTCACCCAAATGGACTTTCCAACAGATGGACACTGACCGCCGACAACAATGCTGATGTGGTCTTTATTCAAGCTCTGTTAGAAGAGGTGGAGAAAGACTTCAACATCGATTCGAGCCGAATTTATTCCACTGGAATGTCCATGGGCGGCTTTTTCAGTTTCCATTTGGCATGTAAGCTCTCAGACAGAATTGCCGCTGTCGCTTCAGTGACAGGAGCTATGTATCAAAATGCTATCAACGATTGTTCACCGTCAAAGCCTATGCCTATTCTTCAGATACATGGTACTGAAGATGATATAGTTGATTACTCAAGTATAGTGGGCTTGCTTGAATTCTGGATAAGCCATAACAACACAGAAATTACTCCCGTCACGTCCAATATCCCTGATGTTGATGCAGAAGATGGAAGCACTGTAGAGCGACTTGAGTATTTGAATGGAGATCAAGGTGTTGAAGTCAACCATCTTAAAATAACGGGTGGCGGTCATGACTGGCCAGGTTTTAGAGGGAACATGGATATCAATGCGACCGAGGAGGTTTGGAACTTCGTGAAGGACTATGATCTTGATGGAAAGATTGAATAATGGCGTTGGGACT